>Ga0196981_1000226_pt1 | contig 35316 bp, 51 predicted proteins | sample S3_2013CmetaG_FD_155462 | JGI IMG/M metagenome (GOLD analysis project Ga0196981, IMG submission 155462) | Soil microbial communities from Anza Borrego desert, Southern California, United States - S3_20-13C | ecosystem: Environmental > Terrestrial > Soil > Desert | place: USA: California... | reverse complement strand
TAAAGCCGGATCATGATGAATACATCAAGCAGCGTGATATTTATTGGGATAACGATCAATACCTATGAACCCCGAATATCTGATGATCGCGGCAATGACCATTCCAACGCTTCTGTTCCCGCTTGGTGGGACAGGGTTTAAATGGGCGCGCCGCGATCTATGTCCGGCGTTGCTGGCTGTGTGTGCTTTTCTTTATGGTATCGCATGGTGGAAGTGTCTGATCTTTGCCGTTCTTTTAGATATAGCCTTCCGCCTTCCTTATGGGGAGCGCACGCCGTGGGCTTTAAAATTCTTGGTTGGATGCTCATATCCCGCAGCAACTCTCATTACTGGATTCTCACCTTACCAGATTGTGTACCCATTTATTTTTATTGCAATTTTCGCCGCTTCTAACTATAAGAAAACATCCAATATTTTTGTTTGGAAAATATGCGAAGCAATGATGGGTTTTGGAATTGGCGTGATCATGGCCCACATCTTATCAGTGTGACCAAAATGTGACCAACGCTTGCATAATAATGATCAATTATATCTAATTATGGACAACGGTATTTTTGGAGTTATTTAACATAACCGTTTGATATTAAAAAACATACCGAATAAATGTTAATCATGTTCAATCATATATAATCATGCGAAAATGGCTTGGATCGTCTCCGAGGTTCGAGTCCTCGCGGGGGAGTATATTTAGAAGCCCTTGTAAATCAACAACTTACGAGGGCTTCGCTATTTTTAGAGGGTTAGTGTGACCAAAGTGTGACCAACGCTTGCATCCTAAAAGTCTAATTTGTCCACGTTTTCCTTCAAATGTTGCTGATAAAGATGGATGTAGATCATGGTGGTTTTAATAGAGGCGTGGCCTAATAACTTTTGAACGGTGGGCAAATCAGCGCCGCTCATTATTAACCACGAGGCGAAGGTGTGGCGGAATGTGTGAATGTCGCAATTATCAATTGCTTTATCCGGATGCTCTAAATTAATTTTTGCGATAACTTTTTGAAGAACCTTCCACCAGTAGTTTTCCGGGTATGGAGTTCCTTTTCTCGTCGGAAAGATTAACCCTGATCGTCTATTGCCAATGTGCTTTTCAAAAATCGGAATTAGTTTCTTGTGTAACGGAATTGATCTTTCGGCGGTCTTCGGTGTGAATGTAGATGTTTGAGTAATATTAATTCTGTCATTCTCAAAATCAATGGCCTTGCAATCAAGGAACCGTAATTCATTTCTTCGCAGTCCAGAATAGGGAAAGATCGTAAAGATGTCTTTGTATGGTTGCGGCGCATAATCCCAAATTAAATTCAATTCTTCTTTCGAATAAAAGCGTGGAATTTTTTGGTCAAAGGTATCAAGCCGCTCAACGTGTTTTAGCGGATTCTCTCTCGCATATCCCCACCGCACAGCGCGGTTAAAATAAGATTTAAAAACTTTAAGTTCAATATTAACAGTTCCGCTCTTGGCTTTGCCTTTTCGAAAAGCTTTATAGTCCTCAAAGAACTTTTCAGTTACATGAGACATTCGTTTGACATCAGATTCTTTTTCCACGAAATCTTTTAGATGATCAAAGGCTTCTTTATAGCGAAGATACGTTGACGCACGATGATTGGTCTTCGCATATGATAGGCATTCTTCGAAGAATTGAGACAGGAGGACATCTTTTACATATATTCCAGCCTCTTCCTTTTCGACCTTTAAAGCTAAATCCTTATACAAGGCCTCAGCAACGCGCTTGTTACTGCCTAGCGATTTTCGCAGCCGCTTTCCTCTATAGTAAATGTCCGCGTAATAAAATAATCCTCGTTTAACAAGTGGCATCTAATGAGCTTTCATTTTTGGCCAGCGAGACGTCCCTTTGGCCATTGCTGATGATTTGTCCCGGAAAATGATCTTCTCTGCTAAATAGAAGAGATCGCCCTTTAAATGGTCGTAGAGCTTGTTTTGATATATCCGGTAAGATAACCAGAGGAATTGTTCCCAAAGGGTGGAGGTATAGGCTTCTTTGAGGGGTTTGGAGGCCTTGCGTTTTAAAGCGGCGATTTCTTTTAGGTAGAGCTTTTTATTATAATCTTGAGCATCACCCGTTAGATCAAGCTGACAGATTATTTCGGGGTTGATTGTTGCCATTGCATGAAAACCAGTAACCCGTTTATTAGTAAAGATATGATCGCAATTGTAAGATTCACCCACGCCGATTTATTTGCGTCTCTAACGGCTTTTTGAGCCTCTGCAATGCCGCTTTGCAATTGATCGCAGATTGCGGTTTTTAATCCGGATATCTGAACGCCCAATTCTGCCATTTGCTTTCTGGATTCGTTGCTGGAACTTAACTGAGTTGCTTCAATAAAGAATCGCAAGTTCTCCGCTTGATAATCCGCAATATGTAACCTACCTGCCTTTCGGTGTATCTCAATTTCTCGAGCAGTATGTAAAATGTAATCATAGGGATCAAAATCTCTAAATTTAGATGGATCAACGTTTTCAATGCTCATATCAGACCTTCTCAATCTTTGTTCCGCATTTCTGACAAACCCAAAACTTCTTTGATCCACAGCCCATAAACAAGCCTATAACAATTGCAATAGCTCCAACCAGAAAAGAGAAGAAGCACAGAACCACTCCTAACACAATTAAGCCAACACAAAAGGTTTGGCTGTTATTGGCAATGGTTCGATTTTCCATTGATCCGCCGCATTGTTTACAGTCTAACGTCATATCCATTTACATCCTCCTTTAGGATAAATATCAGCTCAAAGTCCCCTTGTCCTATTGTTAAAAAAGGCCTATGTAATCATATTTGTAGGAATTGTCTTACAAGGGTTGTAGGAAAATTCCTACATATACAGCGTGCAAGGGGAGAGTAGGGCTATGAAATTAATCGAATCAGAGCTTCTATTTTTGTTTGGTTAAAATTTGGAAGCTTCTCCACAATAGAGACAAGCGTCTCCGGGCTGACCTTTCGCCCTTTCGCCGCAATCTTTATTAATTTTAAAATCACCGGATCAGTCAAGGCCTTGACTATTTCTGGATCGCTTAACGCCTCATCCAGTGCCTTATTTCGGGATGTGCCATACATAGGCGCGGTTTCGACAAAAAACTGAGTTGATTCATCTTCAGTTCTTTCCTCATACGCCATATAAAGCAGCTTATTCTCTTCAGACTCGCTTAATTTAAGGGCTGCTGATATTTGTTTACAGCGTTCCGCGGTCGGTGGCTTCGCCCGGCTGTGCTCCAAATTGCTAATGTAAGCGTAGGTGACGCCAATTTTGTCACCTAATTCAGTTAGGTCGAGGCCAGCCCGCTCTCGCAAAGCTCTTAAGTATTCTCCGAATTTCATGACTACAGTGTATACCATTTTAGTAATGCTCATCAAAATTTCTTGACAAAATTTCTTGACAATATGTTACTGATTATGTTACATTAAATCATTGATTGGAGGTTACACATGATGTTTTCAGATTTAGTTTTTTCAGGCAAAGTTTTAAAAGAGTTAAGAGAAGAGGCGGGATTATCCCTTGATGCATTGGCCAACGAATTAAAGACTGAAGGGCTTGATGTCTCTCGACAAACCATCCTTAACATGGAAAACGGAATCTCCGTTCCTGATATTAATGAATTAATAATAATTGCCTCTTTCTTTAAAAAACCCTTAAAGGTTTTTTTGGTCTCCGTATGTAACAAAACTAGTAACGTATAAGAAACTTTATGCCCAAATCAAAACGCCCATGCGAGCTGAGAACGTTCATATCGCGCCAAATGAAAGAAAAGATCGATCAGTACACAGAAGAAAGCAATCGTGACTTCGGCCAAGAGGTCAATGTCATGTTGGCGGAATGTATCCAGCAACGCGATGGCAAGAATGGCATAAAAAAATGGCTGTAGCAAACCGGCTTACTGGAATTTGCCGGAATTTAAAGGAAAAACATGGAAAAGCTAGTTGATAAGTTTGTGATCGCAGAAAAACTCGACGTGGAACCCGCAACAATTGATCAGTGGTGTTCAGCTAAGAAAATTCCATTTTTGAAGATTTCTGGCAAGTGCCGAAAGTTTCGTATCTCTGATATTGAGCGATGGCTTGAAAAGAAATTGGTAAAGCCGAGTTCTAAGGCAGAGGAAATCGAACATCTTATCGGGTCAGTCCGGTAAGTAAAAAGGAGGCAAGTTATGTTGTTTGACCATGAGTATAAAAAAGAACTGAGAAAGCATTTCCCAATATTAAAACCGGCAAAGGTAAAGAAGTTCATTCTATCGAACCTGATCATCGGGCTTGTTGTAACGCTTCTCTTAATAGTGTCATGGACGATTCTTTCATCCAGCGCAGAAGCGTTTGAGATTGACATGGACAAAATCGCAATGATCGAATCCAGCGGATGCAAACATAAATATGGGAATTTTGAACACGCCCGCGGTTGCTGGCAAATCACAGGTGGGGCATTGGCTGATTGGAATCAAGACCATCCACATGAGCAATATGATATCGAACAAATGCTTGATGATGAAACGTGTTTGAAGGTTGCGAAGTGGTATTACAACGTCAAAATTCCGGCATATTTTAGAGCTTACAAAATTAACGATACGGTATTGCATCGCTTGGCGGCTTACAACTGGGGGATCGGTAGGGTTGTTAAATGGTATCGAAACGGAGCCTCTTTCGAAAGCCTTCCGGTTGTCACGCAAAAATATTACGCCAAATACACTAAAAACTAAATAAGGGCGTGTCCGTAGGTCAAAAACTAATGCCAATGGTTACCGACTACAGCCTTTACGGCCGCCCTCAATATATGAAGAACCTCAGCCACAGCTTGTTTAGGAAAGAAAAGATAGAATCAAAGATACTTTCTACTGATCGAAAAGATCGATGGGAAGGATTCCCGGTCATCCAAAAGACGATTCCAGCAATACCCGGGCGCTCTGCCAGTCCAATGACTGTGCCAACTGCCAAGACGACTGAACCCTCTATAAGAACAGAGCGCCCTTTAAATACCTTAGCAATCAAATACAACCAGTTCTCTCATCCGTGGCTTATAAAAAACCGAAAGGCAATTTATGCAGAAGCAAAGCGTTTTTATAGCAGAAAAGGTCAGCTTGTTAATAGCAACGACGATCAGCTTATTCTTGAAATCATTGAACCGGAAAACGTTGTCTTCAAAGAGCCTGACTGGAACATCAGAAACGTTGTGTGAACCCTTTATTCAGGATTTCTGGAAGTTGCTTTCCTTCAGTCAGTTGAAACAGCTCAAAATTTATTATCGCACAGAATCAGGAAAAATGGGAATCGTGATCTTTAACGGCCGGGAATATTTTATCGAAATAACGCCCATTGAAACCCCGGTAATAAAGCCAATTTCGATACACATCAAAGAAAAAATTAAATTACTGGAAAGAAAATCATGGCAAACCCACGAGTTAAATTAGATTACCAGCTATTTGATCATCAGAAAAAAGGCGTTGAGTTCATCCTTAAGAATAAAGGTGTGGGAGCGCTTTATTGGGAGATCGGATGTGGAAAAACTTTAGGGCTGCTTGAGACTTTCCGAAGACTACGCGAACAGGATCAAAATCTAAAACTATTCGTAGTCTGTCCATTGGCATTAATAGAAGGCGCATGGGGTGAAGATGTTAAGAAGTTCACCTCCTACAAATATCAAAACCTTCACAAAGCGAAGAAGGTTGAGCAGGCAGACATCTATATCGTCAACTATGAAGGTCTACTCACAAAGCGAATCAGCGGCTTTCTAAATCAACTAATGTCACCACATGATCAAGAATGGATGATCGCCTTAGATGAAAGCTCAAAGATAAAGAACCATGAAACAAAAATCACCAAAGCATTAATCAATGCGAAAGACGCTTTTAAATATCGGGTGGTGATGTCAGGAACTCCCGCTCCAAATTGTGAACTGGAATATTGGCCGCAGATCGCCTTCCTAAAGGACAACGTCTTCCACCAACGCTTTTATGCGTTCCGCGCCGAGTACTTCGCCTATGGGCGAGGTAATCAAATTATGTCCAACGGATTTATCCCTCCATCGGCGGCCAAAGAACTTTACAGCAAGGGCTTTAAGCTCGTGCTTCATCCTTCAAAGAAGACCGTATTTATGGATCGTCTAAAGCCTCTTTGTCACTTTGTTAAGAAACGTGATTGCTTAGACCTTCCGCCAACAGTTGATCAGAACCGTATTGTCGAAATGACTGACGATCAGCGCCGTATCTATAAGGAAATGGAGAGGGAAGCCATCGCAGAGATTCAAAATAGTGACATCGTCGCTCAGGTAGCTCTTACAAAAATCATGAAGCTTCGCCAAATAACCAGCGGCTTTGCCATCGATACGCGCGGCAACTCTGTATCTATCCCCGGGACAAACCCAAAACTAAACGAGTTAAACGAAATTCTGGAAGAAGCAGGGGATCAGCAGGTGATTATCTGGGCAGTGTTTCAGTGGGATATTGAGCGGATCGCTAAAGAGTTGGGTGATAAGTGTTGCCTCTTATACGGAAAGACTGCTGACAAGCAACTTTCCATTGATCAGTTTAAATCGGGAGAGAAGCAATATTTAATCGCACATCCTAAATCGGCCGGGCATGGCCTGACATTCGTCAATTGCCACTTACAGATTTTTTATTCGCTTGATTACTCATGGGAAACCTATGAACAAGCCCGCGGCCGTACCGATAGAGCCGGGCAAACCGAATCTACAACTTATGTTCATATTCTTTGTGAAAACACAATCGACGAAAAGATTCTACACGTTTTAAAAGGCAAGAAAGATCATTTTGAATTGGTGAGGGATTATTTAAGTGGACGAAACACGTATAAAGTCACAGATCATAAGTTATACGCGGGAAGCGTTGCCGACAGCGTTTCTATTTAAGATTTCGGACAAGTGGTATTCCGGTATTCCAGATTTATTCGTTATCCATAACGGCGAGCATTTATTTTTCGAGATAAAAACTCCAACTGGGACTGTGTCGAAGATTCAGAAGTTCACGATCAAGGCTATACAGTCCGCCGGTGGAACGGCTTACGTTGTCCGTAGTCTCGAAGAATATAAAAAAATACTCAAAGAAAGGGGGTGGGTGGCATGAAAGAACGCGAAATGCTTGTAGAGCTTAAAGAGAAAAGGAAAAGGCGAGACGAAACAAAGGAAGCCTTTGAGCTGGCCTCTAAAGAGTATGAGCAAGCACAAACCCGTTTGATACAGGCGTTAGAAGATGCCGGCAAAACCTCAACAGCCAAATATGAAGGAATTGGCTTTGCAACGATGCCGGAGAGCAAACGCATTTATGCCAATTACACGCTTCAGCATGAAGAAGATGTTTTCAAGTTCCTGACGGATGCGGGCTATCGAGAGATTATCAAGAAGACCGTAAACACGAATACATTGTCTTCGGTAATTGGTGAAATGATCAAAGAGGGCAAAGAAGTTCCGGGCTTTATTACCTATTACGTAAAGCCTTCAATCCGATTCTACGAATCAAATTAACCAAAAACCAAAACGGAGAAGTCCCATGACAAGAGCAAAATTATCAAAAGCAGCAAACGCAATTGCAGTCAAGAAAGTTGAGCAAACCAGTATCGCTACTATTGAAGACCCACGGCGAGGATTTGAGGAAGCCGCTGACAGAGAAGATTTAGTCATTCCACGCGCAAAGCTTCTTCAGGGCTTATCAGACGAAATTGTTGATCGTTTAGAAGGCTTAGAACCCGGGATGATTATAAACTCATTAACCAAAGAGCCTCTACCGGATTTCTTTGTCCCGATTTTCCGCTTTACAAACTGGGCCAGGTTTAATCCGCGGAACAAAAAAGACCCGAACTATAACCCGAATTTTGCTTCGGGAGCGCTGATCTGGAAGTCAAGCGACCCACACGATCCACGAGTTCAGAAAGAAGCCGAATGGGGGCCAAATGGCGAAGCTCCATTAGCCACAAAGTTTCTAAACTTCTTTTCATATTTTCCAGGCGTTCCGATGCCGATAGTTGTTAGCTTTTCCAAATCGTCGTTTAAGGCGGGAAAAGAGCTTAACTCGCTGGCAAGTTATCGTGGTGGAGATATGTTCCGCTATCAATACCGCTTGTTCCCAAAGCAAGAAAAGAACGATGAAGGAACCTATTTCGTTCTTAAGATTCGTGATTGTGGACATTCCGCCGACGAAGACTACAAGATCGCTGAACGGTGGTACAAGGAATTTGGGCCGAAGAAAGACGTGATCCAAGTTCATGACGAAACACCCGATGATATCGGCGGGGAATAATATTTCCCCTTTATATAGACGGGGGCGGCAATTCCGCCGCCCCCGGCAGTAATAGTTTTACCCCTCCTTTTAAATTAAATGTTTGAAGTTTGTCCAAAAATTGAGCACGTATGCGCGTTTTGCACTCACCACAAAGGCAATGTCTATTGTGGGATGGGTACACAGCAAACAATCAATCGTAAATCGATACACGTAAACATTGTTTCGAAAATGAATTATTGTCCCGTCGAGAAAATTAAAAATGACAAGCGAAGCAAATAATCCAACATACAAGCCCTTGACCTCAAAAGAGTTAATCGAAACATTTCCCGAAGCGGTGAAAATCCTTCCGAAATTAGTTGCCGAATGGAAGGGCAAAATCCTTGATATCAAAGGGCCGCTCACACAGATTTCTGAGTCAGACATGGATGCTTTTTCAAAATGGTTTTATCTAAAAGCTATTGAAGTTTTCATGCCAACTGAACCGTTTAAACAGATTGAGAGATTAGAAAGACTTAAACAAGTTGCCAAGATTATCAAGCCACAGAAAAACGGCCAACCTAACCCCCGGCAAAAAGAATATTTAGACGTAGAGCGCGCGAAAGCCGTTCCGATTGAACAAATTTATAACTTCGAAAAGGAATTTCACTTTTCAAAAAAGATTAAAGCCGTCTGTCCGTTTCACGCAGAGGATACGCCATCGTTTTTTATTTATCGCGACACAAACACATATCACTGCTTTGGCTGCAAGGAAAGCGGGGACGTCATCAAATTTGTTATGACAATTCAGCAAACTGACTTTAACAGTGCCGTTAAATATCTCATGGGGGTTTAAATTGAAAGCTTCAGACTTCGTAAAGCAGCAATCAGAGTTATTGGACAACGAATCCATTATTCGCAGTTTTCCGCATCTTAATTGGGACACAAAGGGAAGGACTAAAGAGCTTCGGCCCACATACAACAACATCATCAACATCTTTAATTGCGATCCTGAGCTGGACAAGCTTTTTCGATACAACATTTTCACGGAAGACGTTGAGGTTGTCCGCCACGCAGTTTGGCATGAATTCGATTTGTTCCCAAAACATTTGGATGATCATGATCTTTTGCAAGTCAAAGAGTATCTTCGACGTTACAGAATCGAGCCAACAGTCAACACGATACACGAAGCCGTCATAAATATTGCTCTAAAGAACAAATACAACCCAGTTAAAGAGTACCTATCAGCCCTTAAGTGGGACGGTAACACCCGCCTTGAATGCTGGCTAACCTATTATTGCGGGGCTGATTTAAATCCATATACCCAATATGTTGGCCAAATGATCCTTGTGGCGGCTTGCGCGAGAGCGGACAAACCCGGCTGCAAATTCGATTACATGATGATTTTGGAGGGTAATCAAGGGATCGGCAAAAGCCAGCTTGTAGAAGTTTTAGGCGGCCAATGGTTCGGGGAAGTCAGTCTGCTGGATCGGGACAAAGAAACCGTTCAAAAGATTCAGCGCCACTGGATTATTGAAGTTCCCGAAATGCCATGTTTTGGCCGAGAAATTGAAAGCCTTAAGGCGTTTCTGTCAAACCGCGTTGATGAAGTCCGCCTTCCTTATCAGAGAACAACCCGCAAATTTCCTCGCAAATCAATATTTATCGGAACTATCAACCCAACAAACGCTGGCTATTTAACCGACAACACAGGAAACAGGCGTTTCTTACCCATTGAGGTTCGAAAGATAAAGGTCTCAGAGCTGGCCAGAGATCGCGACCAGCTCTTTGCGGAAGCCTTTAATCTCTATAAACAGGGATTCCCGCTCTATATCAAAGATGAAAAGATTCTAGGGTTAGCAAGTGAAGTACAGCAAAGCCGCGAAGCTCAGGATGAATGGGAGCCTACTATTTATCAATGGTTATTGATGAACCAGAGCAAGTTTGACGCAGTTTCGGCTAAAGATATTTACGTTGAGGCTTTAAAAGGGGCTGAAAAAGAGATGAACAGAAGCATTGCGTTAAGGATTGCCAATGTCATGAAAAAGCTTGGATTTGGCAAAACTAAGGTCACCAGAAAGAACGGCGAAACGTTCCGCGGATACTCATTAGAAAGTGTTACAGATAAACGCTGAAATGTTACAGATAAACGCAAAAATGTTACAGAAAAACGGGTTTGTTACAGATAAATCGGTAGATTTTGGAAAAAATTTTTTATTGTTACAGATAATTGGGTCGATTTTACTGTTATCTGTAACATTATCTGTAACAGTTAAGTTGTTTAAAATCAATGGTTTATAAAAATGTTACAACTGTTACAGATAATTAACCCAAAATAAATAAATAAATAAATATTTATATATATAAGCTCAAAGAGTTTTGCTCATTTTATCTGTAACATCTGTAACACTGTAACAAATGCCCAATATTGCACAGAAAAATCAACGAAAAAAACAAGCGAAAGGACGAAATATGACTAAATGGGTAGAGGATAAAATTATTAACAAAAACGACATGGACACGGGCTTCTTTGGGTGGGATGAGGAAGATGAGGGGCATTGATGAATAGCAACCCATGCCCTAAGTGTGGCGCGAGCTTGATTATCCAGCCTTCCGTGAGTCCTGATTTTCAGAAAGCCATATGTATTGCAAAGGTTTCAAAAAAGAGAGGCCAGCAGATGCTTGAAGTTAATTGTGGTTATGAAGAGTTTAGAAAGAAGGCTGTAGAAACCGGGGCCGTGTTGTGTGGCTGAGATTGGGGAATCTCTAGCGGCCCCTTAATATTTGGAGAGTCAGAATCCGCATCTTGCCACGTATAACCTAAGTCGTGTCACGGTTAATCTGCTCTCCATTCTTAAATAGGAAGGATTCTTAAATGTTGATTTGCTTATTCTTAACCATTGTTTTTATCGGAGTCACACCAGCATCGGCCGAAATGCAGCCTTGCATTGTCGAAACTTCAAGAAGCTACTGGGAAGAGAAGATTGAGCATTTTGACCGCAAAGATGAGGCTGAAACCTTTTTATCTGGCCGTAACGGGCGCGTGGAGGCGTTACCAGATGGAAAGTATCTGGCTATTTATAAGGTATGGGTTCAGACGGCCAGCATTCCAGATGATTGCCATTCAGAAGTTCATGTTGTTTGGCATGGAGAAGACAAGTGAAAGACCAGTTCCTAAGCTTATTATCCAGCCGACCCGTAGCTTTAATCCTTCAGGGCCATTCACTATCTGATTTTGAAGCTCATCGTGAGGAGTTGATCAAATTCCCCATGTGTTACGGGGCTATAAACGACTATTCAATCGCTGAAAGTGTTTTGGGTCGTGAGGTTGACTTTGTTTTAGCGTTCTCTCCTGAGAATACATACCAGCGGGGAGAGACAGGATCAAGGTTAACGTTATGGGATGCGCCGGCCCGCGGTTACAACTCGTTACATGAGTTCTTGCTGATGTGTATCGAATGGCAGGTTCCAAAAGTCCTTTTGTTTGGCGCTGATGGATACTCCGATGATTACCGGCCTTACTACAAGTCAGGGATCAACATTAAGCAGGTCAGGATCCATAAGGATGACACAGAGATTTTTAACAAGAAGTTCCCCGTGGAACATGGGAAAACTCAAATTATTAATGTTTCGCCTAAGTCTAAATATAGGACATTTGTAAAAGTTTCCTATGCGGAGTGTCTAAAAATACTAAATGAAGATACATATCCTAAAAACTGAGATTAAACACTGCATTTGGTACAGCAACACTCGCAAGAGGTGGTGTTTTAAGTGCCGGAAACGCCTTGTGCATCACAAGATCATGATTTGCTGGACTGATTATCATTACGAGCCTTCGCATGATTTGCTCTGCTCACAGTGCGGGGAAAACCATTTAAGGATGTGGTGAGAAAGGGAAAAATTCAAAATGATCGAGAATCACGTCACTTAACCCAAGAGAAGGAGGAAAAGAAATGAGAATCAGCCAGATATTAGACGGTGTTTTTAGAGCTGGTTATAAGGCTAAAATGTTAGGAAGGGCAGAACATGCATTGGCTATTTCAGACGCCGAAGCCAAGACCAAGACGCTGGTAGATGTAAATACCCTTAATCGAATCATAATAGATTTCATAAATACTGGTGAACGCTCCTACGGATTTAGAACAGGAACAGCATCACACGAAGATGACACTATGTTATTAGCCAAAACTTTAAAACAACATATCGACAGCCTGTGAGGGGAATCATGAACCAAGAAACTAAAGAGATGGTGGATCGAATAAGTAGGGACGTTGAGAAATTCATACCACATTACTACTGCGAAGACTCATGGTATTCGTGCCCAAAAGATCAATGGGGGTGTGCTGATGATACAAAAAAGGAGGATCAATGTTATTGCGGGGCCGAAAAAGAAAGAGAGCTATTAGCAAAATACATTCTCTGCAAGGAACTAGAGGCAAGGATTGAGGAACTAGAACAGCTCCCCACTGGATATTTTGATAGCACACCATATAAACAAAAGGCGATAGAAAATATCAAAGCCCAACTCAAGGAGCTAACGGAATGAGCTTAGACAAGCGAAAGGGGAAGCAATGGATGAAATAAGCAAAGAAGACAGAGCGATTCTTGAGAAGTTAAGAACATTTCCGACATTTACAAGAATAATTGAAGACAGGATTGACAGTTATTGTCGGGCTCAGATGATTACCAGTCGTTTATCAATAGAACTTCAGGTTCTGGGCATTCTAAAAGAGCTTAGTCGGAATATTAAATAAAAGGGGGAAGCAATGAAATGGATATTGATGCTCATTCTACTCCTAGCCTTCCCCGCCGAGGCTTACGTAACAGTCGAAGAGCAAGAAGAATATAAATACGAGTGCCAGGCTAAATGCTATGTCCCGTGTCCTGATGATATGAACGTTAATCAATGTATGGACTTAATGAACCTATGTACCGAAACGTGCATAGAAAAGAAAATCGGGTTGCTGATGCTCGAAGAAATGGAAAGAGCGATCAAGCAAGAAAAGCTAAAGGAGGTTACGCCGTGAACATTCTGACGAAGCCTCTCATATTGTGGAACATTATAGATCAGTTAGTTGCTACTTTTATAGTTATCGCTATTTATCTAATCATTACAAAATTATTTTTCAAAAAATGACGCGCAAGCAGCAAATCATCGAGGTCTTGAAGTCCCGGTATTATCTTTTCGATGAAGATTATCCAACAGCAAATCTGTTCTGTGAATTTGAAAAGATGGCTGATGAGATTATCGAAAATGAGAATCAATGGATTCTAAGCCAAATAAAGTCAAAACAATCGGAGGTGTGCAATGGTTCAGGAAGTTCTTGATTTGCCTTGGGTAGATTTGTTTTGGTTTTCTCTAAAGGTTTCATCGGCGTGGGCAGTATCGATTTTTATTATCGTTTTTGGGTTTAAGATCATCGAAGCAATATTAAATCGTTAAAAGAAGGGTGGTGGGGAGAGTATGAAGCTTGAAGCAATTAAAACCTATCAAGGATGGCAAGTTCAGGTTAGTGAGGAAGCTGTCTTTGAAAGTAAAGAAAAGGTTATAAATCACGTAAAAAATCTAGGAATGGATATTGTTATCAATTCCGAGCAAGTTGTGATCGCAGAAAGGCTGGTTTCAAATGAAGTTGAGGCTGTCAATAATCCTTCCGAGCCTAAGACCTCGCAATGCTGTTGAGTGTATCTGCAACATTCTTGTGATGTCATCAAGTTTTGTTGATCTTGAGACTATTCTTGTAACAGCTCCTGAAGTGGATTTTGGAGATGATATTGATTGTTTATCAAGAATAACGAAATTAATAGTCATGCCAAGATCGGGCGTTGTCGAGGCCGTAAACGCTGGATACCGCAACTCAAGCGGCGATATCGTAATGACGATATCTGACGAATGCCGTTTTTACCGTGGATGGCTTGATGAGATGGTCAGGCAGCTTGAGGATGACACCATACTCTCACCATTAGTTTCGCCGTATTCTCCATTTCATTATTACGGAAAGACGTTTTCGCCTTTTCCGTTTCTCAAGAGATCGTTGGTTGAAAGAATCGGAGTCGGCTATTTATTCGATCCAAGTTATAAGTGTTACTACGCTGATCCGGACTTGTCTTTAAGAGTTATTGAAGCCGGCGGCCGCGTTAAGGTTTGCGAAAAGGCTGAAGTTTTTCACCCTTACGTTCCAGATCAAATTCACGTTTCCAACAAAAATTCTTATGTTGAACAAGACAGGGAGGTCTTCAAAAGACGATGGTCCCATCTAGGAGAGTTCAAAGACCCGTGATAGATTTTGATAATCCCGCTCCAATTGCTTACAGTATGTTCGCCAAAAACGTAAAGAATCATCTCGATTATGTCGTCGAGAGTGGTGGAGTGGTGGAAATTAGGCGAAGAAACCAAGTATTCGAAATCCGATTAAAAAAAGTTATTGACATATCAAAAAATCGGCATTGAGATAAGAAGTATCAAGGGATAATCCGTTTAGTTTCTAAGAAAAGCCGAACCCGCGCGCGGCGGTCGTTCGGCTTTTTCTTTTTAAAACATTGTAGGCCTTTGTTGGTGCGAACATTACCCTCAACTCTATCTAATTCCAATGAAAAGATGTTTCGCTGACCGATGAAGGCCTATTTTTATTTCTATGGGAAACCCAAATCCTGATCAAAGCGGTCTTGTGTATTTTAAGAAGGGTCAAAGCGGAAATCCTAAAGGTAAGCCAAAGGGAACCCGTAACTTTAAGACCATTCTTAACGAATATCTCGATAAGAATGTTGATTTTAAAGACCCGGTAGAAAAGAGGAAGGTTAAGAAGTCGCTCCGCGAGGTCGTGGCGCTCTCATTGTTATCAAAAGCGGTTAAAGGTGACCTTAACGCTATATCACAAGTCATGGATCGCGTTGATGGTAAGCCTGTACAGGTTAATAAAAACGAAAACAGTTTTACTGACATCGTTATCGGGCTTCCAGCGGGAATGGTTAAAAATGACCTTGAATGAGAATCGATCTTTCGCGTTTGCCAGAGGTTATAAATTCAAAGTATTTGCCGCTTCTCACTGAGAAGAATCGTTATTTGACAGTTTATGGATCAGCCGGATCGGGGAAAAGTCACTTCTTAGCTCAAAAGTGGATAATCCGAATTCTTATCGCAATGGAAAGCGGGAAGGTTCACAGATTTTATGGATTCCGAAAAACTCAACCCGCCGTTAGAAAGTCAGTTTTTCCGTTAGTTAAGAAATACATAAATGACTGGGGGCTGGATCATCTCGTAAAGATTTATAAGCAGGAAATGATCGTAAGTTGGACGGGTGGATCGGAGATCATGTGTTTAGGTCTCGATGAACCAGACAAGCTTAAATCTATTGAAGGGATGACAGGGGCGTGGTTAGAGGAAGCAACAGAATTTACTCTTGATGACTTCACGCAAATTGATCTTCGCATCCGAGGCGAAACTGATTCATATAAACAAATATTCTTAAGTTTCAACCCGATATCAAAGCTTAATTGGGTTTATCGGGAGTTCTTTGAGAAGCAAAAAGGCGTTCGGGTTCATACGACCTATAAAGATAACAAGTTCCTCGACAAAGAATATATCGAGATTCTTGAGGGTTTAAAGGATCAGGACACCTCTTACTATCAAATTTATGCGCTTGGAGAGTGGGGAAGTCTTCAAGGGCTTGTATATAACAACTGGGATGTTGTGGATGAGTTCCCCGAGAATTGCGACGAAGTTATTTATGGTTTGGATTTCGGATTTAACAATCCTACAGCTCTTTTAAAGATCGGCATCAAAGATAAAGTCAATGTTTACATCGAAGAGCTTATTTACGAGTCAAAGCTGACAAATACCGACCTTATTAGTCGGATAAATGAGCTGATGCCAGAAAAGCAGATATTAATCAAAGCCGATAGTGCCGAGCCTGACCGGATTGAGGAAATCACAAGAGCCGGTTTTTGGATTGAGGGCGCGAGGAAGGGACGAAACAGCGTTAAGGATGGAATTGACGTTGTAAAGCGCAAGAAATTACACATCACAAAGAACTCAGTTAATGTCATCAAAGAAATTCAATCATACAAGTGGAGAGAAGCTAAAGACGGTAATCACATAGATGAGCCGCTTAAGTTTCTTGATCATTCGATGGATGCGCTTCGGTATGGTATCGGTGACATGGAGGAAAGCGAAATTCTAGTATGGGATTTATAGCAAAGATAAAGAACGCATTCGAAGAAAAGCTCGTGAATTATGTAAATCAAAAGAGCTTTGAGAAGCTTTGGAGTATTCGAAAAGAGTATTTGCTCTTTAACAATGGAGTTTCAAATCCATATCAACAGGTTTCTTCTGTTTTTATGGCTATTCGCGTTATGGCGGACAACGTAACGCAGGTTGATTTTAAGTTCTACAAAGACGGAACCGAGAACGAGGTTAAAGACCCGAGACTAAAGAGATTGTTCAGCAATCCTAACCCGATGATGTCATTCTCTGAACTTCTCGAGGCTACGGTGATTTTTCACAAGATTTACGGTGAGAGTTTCTGGTTAATTGAAAGTTCGTTAGGTCAACAAGCTGGGACAAATGCAGCGCCGGCTGAGATTTGGACGTATAGCCCCACTAAATTCAGTGAGATTACCGAAAACGGAATGCTTACGGGTTGGCGTTATGGGACAAACCGCTTATCGATGGATCAAGTTGTCCATTTCCGGGATTTCAACCCAAATAACGAATATAGAGGTCTTTCCAGTCTAAAACCTTTGGAACAGGTTATTGATATTGACTGGCTAAGTCTTTGCTACAACAAAGTTTTCTTCCAGAACGATGCAACGCCCGGCTTCATGCTGAGTACGGACAAGAGCTTGTCAGAAGTCCAGAGAAACAGGCTGACGGAATGGATTGAGAAACGCCACAAAGGGGCCAGTAACGCTTTTAAAACGGCCGTTCTTGAGGCTGGACTTAAGCCGGTGACCGTTGGCGCTGATCATCAGAAGATGCAATTTCTGGAAACCCGCAGATATAACCGTGAAGAAGTTTTGGGTGTGTTTAGAGTTCCAAAAGCGCTATTTTCCATCACAGATGATTTAAATTACGCAACGTTTATGGGCCAGAAGAAAGTTTTCTGGACTGACACGATCATGCCGATTATGAGGCGGATCGAGAGTGAGATCAACTCCCAATTCATGAACAAGTTCTTTCCGGGGGTTGTTATTCGTTTTGATTATTCAAACGTTCTGGCTCTTCAAGAAGACCTTAAGGAAAAGCTGGACATGGCCCACAAGTATAAAGATTTGGGTTATCCGTTGAACATGATTAATAAGCGATTGAATCTTGGCATGGAAGAAGTTGCTTGGGGTGATGTGGCTTGGCTTCCAGCGGGGACTGTCCCAATTAGTTCCGATGAAAACCCGTTGTTAAGTCTTCAAGATTTAAGCGATGAAGACGAGGAGAAGTCATTTAGCTTTAAGGATTTGGACGATAAGAAGTCTATTGAATACAGCCAGAAGTTTTTTATCGCAAAGCAAACTCGCCTTGAGATGAGGATGGAAGGAAAGATCGGGAAGTTCTTCCTTGATCAGAAAAAGAGACTTCTGGACACGATCAATCAGAAGGGTATTTCGAAGGATATTAACGTTTCTTTTAATTGGGACAAAGAATCTGACGACTTCGCAAACTTAATGAAGCCTTTTATACGTGATGGGATTTCGGCGGGAGTGGCGGCTGGAAAGAATCAAATCGGTGTGAATGTTGAGAACGAGAATTTATTTGAGACAAGGCTGACTTCTTATTTAGCGCTTCGCACGCAGGCCAGCAAAACAATCATTGATCGATGGGGTAAGAGCATTACGAATCTGATCAATCAGAGTATTTCGCAAGGCGACAGTATCAACACTTTATCTGAAAAGATAAGCCGACAATATAACGTGATCGGAAACAAAGCAAAGATGATCGCTCGCACAGAATCAACGGGGGCGATTAATGGCGGAACGGTTGAATATTACGACGAAATCGGCGTTGAAAAGAAGGTATGGTTGACCGCGGGAGATGAGGTTGTCAGAGAAAGTCATCAGGAACTTCATGGAATGTCAGTCGGAGTAAAACAGAAGTTTCCAAATGGCTTGGATTATCCCGGCGGTGAAGGGCCGGCTGAAGAAGTCATAAATTGTCGTTGTTCAATGTATGGGAAATTAATTTAGGGGGTAGTCAATATGGCTCAAGTCCTTGGAAAGAATAAAGATGGCGTCGAAATCTTAGGTTACGACATGCCGGATGTGGTGTGTAAGGCCGTTGGAGATGATGAGATTGAGATTGTTGGATCGACTGAACATCCTGATCGTGATGGCGAGGTTTTACGTCTTGACGGATGGGATTTAAAGCAATTCAAAAAGAATCCGGTTGTTTTGCCATCCCATATGTATTGGGAACCGGCAATCGGTAAAGCTAAAGTTCGAATTGAAGACAACAAATTGATCTTCAAGATTCTTTTCCCGCCGTCAGGAGTTAATCCCGTGGCTGATGTCTACAAGGGTTTGTATAAAGGCGGGTTCATGAACGCTTCGAGCGTTGGGTTCTTACCGCTTGATTATAAGTGGGGTGAAGGCCCAAAAGACCCGAAAAGAACATTTCTTAAACAGGAGCTTCTCGAAATTTCTCTTGTGAGCATTCCCGCAAATCCAAATGCTTTGGTTACGGAAAAAGGCATTGCTGAAGCTATCAGCAAAGGCGCCATTAATAACAACGATATCAAAGTTATGGAGCGGTTAATCAAAGATTGCTTCGAGAAGAACAAGGAAAACAAATTTTTCTTTATACCTGATGTCAAAGAAGTTGATGCGAATGAAGAATTAGAGCAGGAAACGAATCGGATCAAGCAGATCGCAAAGGAAGCATTCGCTGAGTATTTAAAAGACCATGAGGAAGACCTTGTCAAACGAGTGGTTGAGATCGTTGAAAAAGATATTGAAGCAATAATGAGCCGCAAAGATGGCCATTACATAGATTCGTTGATTAATGATCAGGTGCCAGAGAGCACAACTGAGGCCATTAATCAATTAGGTCAGAAGTTAAAGGAACAGTTCACTAAGGTTTAAAAATTAACGCCTAATAGGCGCGAAAGGATCGACAACATGGAAAAAGAACAACTTTTGAAGATGCAAGAGACCCTTCAGAAATCAATCAATGAAGGATTGGAAGCTGTCAAATCATCTTTCGGCGAGCAGTTAAAGAAATCTCAAGATGAGCTTTCCGCAAGCCAAAAGCAGCTTGAAGAAATCAAAGAAAAATTAGCGAAGTTAGAGTCTTTACCCGTTAAACGAGTAGGCGCTCCCGCAATTGTAGGATCGAATAAATATAAAGGCTATAACCTCAATCATCAGGGTCAATCGATTCGTGGAAAGATGTCCACTTTACGGACACTGAACAACGAAGAATCAGTTAACGAGTTCAGCAAGTTCATGATCGACGTCATGAAAGCATCAGCTTTACAAGATATGCAAGCAAAACAAGACTTGCACGAGTTTTATAAGAATTATGCAGCCAAAGCCACGATGGACGCTGGAACAAACGCCGAAGGCGGATATTTAGTTCCTGACGAATTCGCCTTTGATATCGTTGACATCGGTCGCGATCGTACATTCGCTTTAAATCAGTGTACGGTTGTCCCTATGTCATCTGACACTTTGAAGCTGCCTACAGAGTTGACCCTTGCATCTGTCAACTGGGTTGCTGAAGCCGCTCAAATGACACAAGGCGAGCCTACTTTCGGTCAAGTTACTTTGACAACGAAAGATTTAACCGGCTATGCAATAGCCACAAATCAATTGTTAAGAGACAGCGCTATTGACGTTGTTTCGCTTTTAACAGAGCAATTCTCTTATGGAACCCTTCTCGAACTTGATAATCAAGTCCTAAACGGTACCGGAAGCCCTGTTTCTGGTGTCTTAACAGCAGCCGCTGGAAAGTCCGTCGTTATGGCAACTGGATTGTCAAACTTCAGCTCCATCAGTTTTGGAAACATCAACGAGATGATTTCCTTAATTCCCGCCGGGTTGGATTACAACTTAACGATGATTTTCAATAAATCAATCAAGCGATTCCTCCGAGATGTTAAGGACAGCAACAATCGTTACATCCTTAATGATCCGGGCGCTATCACACCTGGAACCGTTTGGGAAGTGCCTTACATCACTTCATCTAAAGGCCCAAGTTCAACTGGCGCAAGTACAGCTTTCGTTGTTGTAGGAAACTTTAAGTATTTCTACATCGGACGCCGAATCGGATCTATGAGAATCGATGTCGATCCATACGGCCGTTTCGATTACAACGAAACACGGTTCCGCATGGTGACCGCATGGGGCTTGAACATTGCTCAAGCTAATGCGTTCTGCCGATTGGTAACCGCGGCCTAGTTCGTAGTTTAAAGAAATCAGCGGGGAGGAAACCCTCCCCGCTTTCTTAAAACAACATGAAAATCAGTCTCGCAATTAATTCTAAAAATCCGGTTGAGGAATGGCTCGACAAATGCATCGAAACAGCGATGGATTTTGACGAAATCCTTGTTTATCTCGATGGCGATAGTCGGGCCAGTAAAACCGTAAGCAATCACGTAAAGATTCTTAGTGATGGTAAGGAAAGGACAATCGTCGAAGGATTTAATCACGTAATCGCTCAAACAACGGGTGACTGGGTTTGTTCATTTTGTGATGACGATTATTTTTCACTGGTAAATTTACGACACCTTTTGAGTTTGATGAGAAAGCATCGGTTCGCAGATAACGCTGATGTTATCCATTTTCCAGTTTATCTAACAAGCGGTGGATCGTGGGGGCATTTTGAGAGCGTAACCCCTGAAATGCTACACGAAAATAATTATTTGCCTCACGGAAGTTTTATTAGAAGAAAGCTTTTTGATGATTTAGGTGGTTACAGAATTGATCCGGCTGCTGATTGGAACTTGTGGCTGAGGGCCGCAAAGAGTGGGGCTAGATTTAAATATTTTGATAAGCCAGTTTATTACTTCCGATACGGACATGAAAGATCGGCATGGCAAAAGCAGGTTAATCAATACGGTCAGAACGTTATCAAGGAAATGGTACTTCAGAATGCGTAAAGAGATTATCTTTGTCGCGGACTTTTTCGCAGATGAAATTTTGGGAGGAGCTGAACTAACAAGCGAAGCTCTGATCAATGCCGCTTCGATGACTGTTCATAAGGTTAAAGCCATTGAAGTAACAAGAGATTTTATCCTCAGCAATAAAGATAGTTTTTGGGTTTTCGGCAACTTTACCCAATTTAAATATCTGTACTTAAAGGACGTAATCGAAAACTTAAATTATGCCGTGATCGAATACGACTATAAATTTTGTATTTATCGGTCAATCGAACTTCATAGGGCGATGGAATCCGCAGATTGCGATTGTCACAGATACTTCGGAAAAGAGATTGCGAACTTTTATAAGAATGCGGCCGTCGTTTTTTGGATGAGCGCGCAGCAAAGAGATTTGTATCTTGAGAGGTTTATCACGTTAACAGAGGCCAACAATATCATTCTTTCCTCTGTATTTGATCCAAAAGACATTCAAAAAATCAAAGATATTAGAGAACAGAGCAATGAACGCTCCGGGTGGTTAATTGTTGATTCATCTTCATGGATTAAAGGTGTGGAGGATTCTGTTTCTTATTGTGAGAAGAATGGTCTTACAAAGAGGATAGTCTCAAATCTGAAGTACGACCAATTACTTCAAGAGCTTGGCCGATGCGAAGGTGTTGTGATGATGCCAAAGGGCGGAGATTCTTGTCCGCGTTTAGCGATTGAGGCAAAGCTGGCAGGATGCAAGCTTATTTCAAACGATAACATTCAACAAAAGGGCGAAGAGTGGTTCGAGGGATCAGTCGCAGAGATGGAAAGATACTTGCTAAATCGACCTTCGCTTTTCTGGGGAACAATTGAAAGATTAATGATGGAGGCCGTCAATGATCAAAAATTATTTATATAAAAATCCTTTGTCGAAAGAGATTTTAAAGTTTCCGACTAAAACAGACCGAAGCTGTTTAATCAGCAACGTTCGGCTGGAATACGTTGGAGAGGAAGGCGAAGAACAGAAGGAACAAGATCAGATTGCAGAGCAAAAGAAATCCGGAACTAAAAAGAATGCAAAAAATTAAAGTCCAGTGGACAACCAGAGAGCATGACATTGTTGGAAACGCTCTAGGATACAATCATCATAATTCTTCAATGAAGAAGTTTTGTGAAGAATATTTTGAATATTCTGACGATGCAGATATTGCCGTCAGTATTTGTCCCGCCGACCTTTTCGTTCCAGTTCCCGGCAAACTCAACGTTCTCTTCACAATGTGGGAGTTCTTAGAGCTTCCAAATAAATATATACAGCGCATTAATCGGGCGGATGTCTTAGTTGTTCCCTGTTCTTTTTGCCGGGACTTATTTTCACCCGCTTTTAATGGGCCGATATATGTTTGCCACGAAGGGGTTGATGAAAACATTTATAAGTTTAAGCAGAGATCGCTTCCTCGCGTAAATATGGGAGAAAAATTCCGATTCCTTTGGGTTGGCGCGCCAAATCCACGCAAAGGATATCAGCTTGTAATTGAAGTTTTGAAGGTTCTTGAAAATAACCCTCATGTTGAAATTTACATGAAGACCACAACGCCAAAGTTAAACCGCAAAGAATATGTGCCTAAGCTTTGGAAGAATCGTCGAAAATTGCGGCAAGAAAATCACGCTCAATATAAGGAAATGCTTAAACGTGCAAAGAATCCAGATAATGCGGACAAAGTTATCGTATTAGGTAAGCACAACAATGTTGTTTGGGATTCGCGAAGGCTTCCTTTGCCTGAGTTGATCAACCTTTATGAGTCTTCACATTGCTTTTTATTCCCCACATTCGGCGAAGGATGGGGTCTTACCTTATGCGAAGCAATGGCAACGGGTATTCCATCCATTGCAACGCCGGTTACTGGATGCCGAGATTATTTCGATGATTCCGTTGGATATGAGATCAATTACAAAGTCGTAAGCCAACAGCTTTTAAATTATGAAATGATCGCAGAAGGGTATTGTCCCGATGTTAACGACCTACTGAGAAAGATGTTGATGGTTATGTCGAATTATTCAGTGGCGTTAAAAAAGGGTCAAAAGGCAAGTTCACGAATTTTAAATAAATTTACATGGAAACAATCAGCACAAAGATTTTATCAAATCATACAAGACGTCAAGGCAAAGAAAATGGAGGGTTGTTATGTTTAAGAAAGTATCGATTTTGGTTTTCCTATTGCTCGCTTTAGTGGGCAACTCGTATGCAAAAACAGAAACCGACGCAAACGTCGCAGGTTCGCAAGTGATCTATGGTTACAGCGGATCAAGTATTGTGCCGGTGAAGGTCAATTCCTCCGGATACTTGGTTACAAGCTCAACTTCAGTAACTGTATCAAGAAAAGAATCTTCTCAAAATTTATCCTCCGCAGCCATGAACTACACCACAAACTTCTCAGATAAGGTCAGGGTTCGGGCGATCTTTGTTCATGCCAGCGTGGCTATTACTGAAACAGTGAAGATTTATTTGGATAGTTTAACAAATGCTACATACGACACCTTGTTAGTAAGCCAGGGGTTAACTTCTCAGCAAGATCTTTTCTATCTTCCAGAGGGTGGAATCATCTTAGAAGATGGCGATGAATTAAATATTACTGTTACAAACGCAAATGCAACTGGGACGGTTTACGTAACAGTTATGGCCGAAACTTTAAACTAAAAATATTATTCGGAGGCAACTGATGAAAAGGTTTTTAACTCTCCTATTGATGATCTTGGCTTCGGCCTCACCGGTTTTGGCCGAAATTCGTGTTGGCGGCGTTGATGTGAGCGGTTTTCAGGGGCCGGCATCATCAACCGATAACGGAATTGTTCGATTTGACGGAACCGGTGGAAGAACGGTTCAGAACAGTACAAATGTTGTCATTGATGACAATGGAAATGTTGGGATTGGAACCACTTCTCCAATTGCACAGCTACATATCGGATCGGCTACGGCAGGTATTATGACGTTATTGAGAGAAGACACCGCAACAACTGCAAACGAAGTCTTAGGTGAAGTTCGTTTTGATGCTGACGATTCTGTGTCTACGTCAGACGCTGCTGCTGTAATTCGAGCGATAGCTACGACTAATCACGGAGTGAATAACAAGGGTGGCTCACTGCTGTTTATGACCAAAAATACAACCTCAAACGCCAGTGGTGCAGTACTAGAACGTATGCGTATTGATAGTACTGGCAACATTGCTATTGGAGGGATGTCTACAGCCGAATCTTTGTTAGAAGTGCAGGGGTCTGAAGGGCTCGATGCTGCTTTGACGTTAGACGCAGATGATGGTGATGACTCAGGGGATACATGGTCTATTGCATCTAAAGCTAATCCAAATAGTTTTGATATATCAAACGAAGCCAACGTCCGACTTAGCATCGATTCTTCAGGTAGAGTCGGTATTGGGATAACTGATCCGACAATGCCTTTAGTTGTACCTACTACATCTGTTACAGCAAACAGCGGCGAGCAACTTGGTTTACGTAGTAGCCGAGCAGCCATCGTAACAGGAGATTTGATCGGTGGGATTTCCTTCCGTTCAAATGATACAAACTTGACAGCTCCTGGATCAGCAGCAGCGACATTCTCTGCTGTAGCTGGTGGTAACCATACAGCATCATCTCTTCAAACAGATTTTGTTTGGTACACCACGGCGAGTGCTGCAACAACTCCGTCAGAAACAATGCGGTTAACTGGGGCAGGTGCGTTATCTGTTATTTCCCTTACATCAACAAATGGAGCAACATTTGGAGGTGCCACAGGGGCAAAAACTGTGACCATTTCCTCGACAAACAACGAAGCTGGGTTAATCGTCGATTCAGATACAACGTCGGCTTCATCGACCCGTGACGCCTACATTAAGTTGCGCACAGACAACACCGATAAATGGATTCTTGGGATGGATGACAGCAACAATGACAACTTCATCATTTCTTCAGGAGGAACACTTGGAACCAATGATTATTTTAGTATTAACTCAAGTGGAAATGTTGGAGTTGGAACCAATGCACCCGTGGCTTTGTTAGAAGTTAATGGAACAACAAAGTTTAATGGGATAGTCAATTTGAATGGTCAAAGATTGTCAGGTGATGGCGGGACAGAGGGTATTTATGTTGATTCCAACGGTAACGTTGGCATCGGCACAAACAGCGCTCCGACGGATTTAGCTATTCGAGGAGTAAATGACGCTGATGATAACGCAGTTGTTACTATCCAAACCTCCACAAATGATGTCGGCCTGGCTGGATTTTTGTTGGATGAAACAAATGCTCGTGGAGTTGACATTTATTATCGTGCGGCTGGAAACGACCAATTCCGTATCGACACGGGATCGGCTGCCTTTGGATCAAAGACAAACTCTATGACGTTCTTGAGTGACGGTGGGTATATCGGTGTCGGTACAACAGGGCCAATGGCACAGCTTCACATCGCAAATAAAAAGACGTTAATGATGACGCCTACTGATACACCTGATCCATCATGTGCAACAGCAGTAGAGGGAACACTGTATTACGATGACTCAATGAGTGAGTTATGTATTTGTAACGGAACAAACTACATTCAAATTGATGGTGGTGGTAACTGTACGTAAGGAGGATGTATGAAAAAATTAATTACGATTTTGACTCTGTTTATAACGACTTCTGCTTTTGCTCAAACCGTTGAAAAAGTTACGGATGAATCATACGCAAAGCAGCAGGAGATTGTCGTTAATTGCAATGAGACGTTTCAGAGGAAGGCTTCGATTGAGGCTCGCATTGCTGGCGCTCAAACAGAACTAGAAGAAGTTGAGGCTGAAATAGAGGCAGCTCAGGCCGTAGGAAGTTGTTTAAGCGAATAGGAATCTGTGATGACAAGAACCGTTCAAAAATACATCGATATTTTTGTAAAGATCGTCACGGTCGTTGTTGTACCAATAGCATCATATGGTTTTTACAAGTTAGAAACCATTAATGATGAATCGATAAAGCGAGACAGCGCGATCATCGAAATGATAAATGATGATCGCGTTAAGATTGCAGAGATTAAGGCAATGGGAATAAAGATTGACTATATGTTACAGGACATGGCTGAATTCAAGGCCTTGTTAAAAAGGACGGTTCCTTAATGCCATTTACAACCGTAGCAAGCATAAAAACAAACTTCAATATGACGTTATCGACACACGATACTTTGCTTGGAAACCTTATTACTCAAAAGGAAAAGCAAATCAAAGTGTTTTGTGGTCGTGACTTCGAACAGACAACTTACAACTCAAATGACGAGAACTCGCTTTATGACGGTGACGGTACGGATACTCTTCTTTTAAGGCAGTTTCCTATTGTCAGCGTCACTTCTCTTTTTGATGATCCAGATCGTTCATATGGCGCATCTTCTCAAATAAGTTCGAGTGATTATATGATTTATGCGAATGAAGGGAAGATTGTTTTAGACGGTCTTACTTTCACAAGGGGAAGGCAGAATATTAAGGTTGTCTACAGTGCCGGGTATTCAACAATACCCGAAGATTTAAAAAGTGCTTGTGAGATGCTTGTGTTTGCTGATTACATCGAACACATCGCACAGGTTAACACAGCCGTTTCAGACGAGATTATTTATAAGCCGGATAAGTTGCGGGCCGAGGCGTGGAAAATCATCGAACTCTATAAACGATATGCTTGATCTTCAAATTTCGCCATCAGATATAAATCGGTTGAAGTCAAAGCTTGACCGTGTCAATCCAGCCAAAAAGGCTAAGGCGCTTGTTCGAGCGATGGACAACGCCGGGCTTTTAGTTGAGAGAAGGTTGAAGACAAATTTATCAAACAAGATTCTAAAACGGCGCACTGGCCGTTTAGCACAAAGCATTGGCAGCAAAACCGTGTTTGAATCGGGCGGGATATTAACACAGGTGGGAAGCGGGGTTAGAACTGGAAAACGTGTTGCGTATGCCAACATTCTTGAAACTGGCGGAACGATTCGAGCTAAAAATAGAAAGTATTTAACCGTTCCGTTGCCGGGAGCATTAACACCGGCAGGAGCAACGCGCTATCCATCAGCTCGACAATACCCGAACACCTTTGTTAGACGTAACAAAAATGGGAACTTGATCATCTATGAGAAGCGCGGAAAGAAGTCAATCAGGCCCTTATTTGTATTAAAAAGGCAAGTTACTATTCCGGCAAAAAAATACCTTTCTTCAACATTGAGCGAAGTTAAATCAAGGATTACCGACGTTATCTTAGGATCGGTGGATAGAGAGTTAAATGGCTAGTACGGACACTATAATCGCACAGATAAAGACACAGCTTCAAAACAGTTCAGCTTTAAGTTATGTGGATGACAACCTCATCTTCTTAGGGGCGCGTGACACAATCAATCAGTTCCCCGCAATCGTACTTGAGCCGCTACGGGTTGACGAATCTAGTGAAAGAGACGTTTATCAATCGGTTGATTTACGAATATTCTTTGCGGTTATTGGATACGTAAACATACCCGACCCGAGTTATCAGATGGTTGGCGATGGCAGCTCCATTAAAGGGATTCTCGATGTTGAGAATGATATTAAAAAAGCCATTTCAGGTGACCGTACACTAGGCGGGAACGCAATTTATACATGGATTAGAACATCAACATTTGACCTGGATCAATTTCCTGTTCGTAGCGTTGGAATTGAAATCGAGGTTCTAACAAGACAAACAGACACTACACGTTAAAAGGGGGAACAGATGCCAAAGGTAATTCATAGACAAGTTTTGTTTGCTAAGAAGGAAACGACTTACGGGAGCGATCCAACGCCAACGGAATCAGCAAACGCAATCATCGCCATTAATCCGCGAGTGAAAGAAGTTTTTCAGGCCGCGGAAAGAAATTTATCGCTAAAAACATATAGTAAAAAAGCGTCTTTGGCCGGTATGAAGATGATCGAAGTTACGTTTCAGACTGAGATTTTCGGTTCTGGATCAGTTGGAACAGCTCCACGCGTTGGGGCTTTGTTTCAAGCTTGCGGCTTTTCTGAAACAGTCGCTGCTTCAAGCGTTACATATGCGCCCGCATCATCTCCAATAAGCTCATGTACGCTTTATTTTTATCTGGATGGTAGACGGCATAAGATTTTGGGAGCCGTAGGAAACGTCAAGCTAACTCTACAAGCGGGACAAATTGGACTGGCTGAATGGACGATGCAGGGATTATATGCTGATCCTACTGATACAGCTCTTCCTAGCCCGACTTATGAATCAACCACACCGCCGGTATGTAAGGCTGGAACTTTATCCGTTAATGCCGTGACAAGTCTGATCGCCGAGAAGATCGAAATCGACATGGCCAATGTCATTTCACAGCGGCCTTCGCTCAGTTCTTCAAACGCCTTGGCTGGATTGTTCATTACTTCCCGCAAACCGAATCTAAGTTTTGATCCAGAAATGGTCAATATTAGTGATTACGACTGGCGCGCTGATGTTTTGGCATCACCTAGAGCGTTTTCTTATGTCTTAGGAGCTACGGCTGGAAATATTCTGACTTTATCAGCTCCAAAGTTTAATGCAGTTGACATCGAATATGGTGATCGTGATGGGATCGCAATCGAAACTATTAAAGGGGAATTGGCTTCAAACTCTGACGCTGGCGATGATGAATTAACGCTTGTGTACACTTAATTAAAAATTGATGGAGGGGTTTTATGATTGGCATTATCGATATTGAGCAGCGAATTGAATTTGTATCAAAGGACGATAACACGGAACCAAAGACCGTGTTTGTGCTTCGGCCTTTAAGCGGAGCTGACATGATTGATCTTTCTCAATTCGCCGAAGATGGCGTTCTTAACCTGAAGGGTGATTATCTGATCAACATGATCGACAAGTCCACCGTTGAGATTAAGAACATTAATTCAGCTCTACCGAAAAGAAAGATCATCGAATCCCTCCCGGTTGGCGTTATTACTGAACTTGTAGCAAAAGTCGGTGAGATTAACAACCTCACGGAGCAAGACAGAAAAAACTCGTAATCGCTCTACATCATGAATGTGACCGGGAGTGTGGGGCGTATAAAACAATAGATCATCCGATACCCGGGCGGTGGCAAATCGGGGAATATAAATTCCAGCGATGCCCATCGGTCTATGTCGATCAAGCGGCATATTGGTATATCAAGTCTTACAGCTTTCTTGAAAAAGGCGTTCTTCCTAATAGTGGCGGCTGGTTAAGTCAACCCAATAAGTTTATTGATGCCATGATGTTTATCGGCAATCAGCAAAATCAAAAGGTTAAAGAAGAATATGGCCGACTCAAATCTTAATATAAACCTCAAGCTAAACGATCAGGCTTCGGAAAGTCTCAAGAAGACAGAGAAGAATCTGGAATCTTTTGCCAGCAAGGCGAGAAAGAATTTTGTAGCCATTGCGGCGCAGATTTATGTTGCACAGCAAGCGGTCAAAGCTTTTGCTTCGGCTTTGGAAGCTGTTGAAGCGGGCGCGAGGATTAGTCAGCAGGAAGAATCATTTAAAAATCTAGCAAAGTCTGTTGGGGCATCATCAAATCAGATAATCGCTGATCTAAGAAGGATGTCAGGGGAAACTCTTTCTACCTCTGAGATTATCAGCAGCGCGTCTCGTGCAATTGTATTAGGCCTTGATCCGTCACAGCTTGGCCGTTTAATGGAAATATCTAGAGCGTCAGCCAGAGCATTCGGAACAGATGTCACCGAGATGTTTGACAGCATAACTCTTGGTATCGGCCGGCAGTCAAAGATGATCCTCGATAACTTAGGAATCATTGTCGATGCAGAGGCAGCATATAGCAAGTACGCTTCACAGTTAGGCAAAGCGGCCGAAGATTTGTCCGATGCGGAGAGGCGACAGGCTTTCTTAAATGAAGTTCTGGAAGCTGGCGGCGATATCATTTCGAAGGTCAACATTGGAGGAAAATCGCAGCTCGAGATTATTCAGTCCTTAAAGGCTACGTGGAAAGATTTTTCCGGCGAAATCGGCAAGGCTTTAAGCAACTTTGGATTGATCAAAGAATCTATTACCGTTTTAACAACGGCGCTTGATTTCTACAGTAAGAAATTAAAAGAAGCCAATGAAGCCACAAATGCATCTAGCAAAGGAAAGTCGTTCAACAATCAGCTTGAATTTATGGTCGCTCAAGCTGAAGCGATAAATAAGAAAATCTCCGAAGAACAGAAGAGGCTGTCCCGGCAACTATTCGGAACGGAAAAGACTGAAGAGCGTATCAATGAACTTTTGATTCAGCGCTCACGCCTATTTGCCACGATCAACGAAATGAAGCAAAAGGAAGTTGATCTAGGCACAATCAGCATTGTTCAAAATAAAGAGGAGCTGGATCGATTAAGGCAGCGTGAAGAAGATTTGAGAAAGTTTTATGATCTTAAACGAATTCTTGAGAATGAAGATCGTTTGCAGTTTGAGGCTAATCTTCAAAGCAATATGGCTTTAATGAAGACGTGGCAAGATATCCAAATGCAGGCCTTCTCTACCATTACTCAACTATATGCGAATGCTTTAGCAACGTTCAATCAAGGATTGGCTTCAACAATATCTTCGATCGTCCGGGGCGCCAAATCAGCCAAGGAAGCCTTCGCAGAATTTGGCGAACAGATGATCAAAGTCATCGTTGACTTCCTAGCGCAAAAGGCCGTGGCCTTTGCCATATCAAAGACTTTGGGGGCCGCGATGCAGGGTTTCTTAAATATCATGGCAATTCAGTTAGCAGCGGCATGGGCGCCCGCGGCCGCTCTTGCTTCTTTGGCAACCTTAGGGGCTAACGCGGCGCCGGCTCAGGCAGGTTTGACATCTACGGTTGGATTAGCACAAGCCTTAGCCTTGCCGCGGGCCTTTGGTGGGGATGACCTTGTTTCAAAGCCCACTTTGTTTATGGCCGGGGAACGCGGGCCAGAGCGAATCATTACACAGCCAATTGATGGCCGCGCTGATTTGGGCGGTGGTGGCGGTGGTGGCGGGATAACTATTCAGATCTTTGCTCAGTCCATTGGATCGCCACGAGAGGTTCGAAGTATCGCGCAAGAAATCGGTCTTGAGCTGGAACGCGAATCACGTTATGCGAGGGGTATTTAATGAATACAGATATTAAAATTAGTCCAGAAAATCTTCTGGAATGGTCGGATTTCGAAGATTGGGTCAATGGCACAACATCGGCCCCAACTGAGCACACTTTATCCGGGACGGGAGCCACAATAGCCAGAGAATCAACTCACGTTAAGAAGGGAATTTATAGCGCGGCTGTCACAAGGGTTGGAAACGATGTCACCCTGTACCACGACTTAAGCAGTTACGCATCTTATCTTGGCCGCCGCATGACTTACGGTAAATGGGTTAAGTGCTCTGTCGCCAATAGAGCCAGAATCGCCATTAGTGATGGGGTGGGAACCTCCACTTCCAGCTATCACACAGGGGGCGGCGATTGGGAGTTTCTGGAAGTGACCCGAAATATTGATGCTTCGGCAACCCGCTTAAGAGTTGAGGATCAAGTTAATACTGGCAATACAACCGCTTATTTTGATGGTGGAATCTTAGTTGAAGGAAACACTACATTCGTTGATCTTTCTACTTACGTTGAATCAATCAGGCCTTCCAGATCGTTTGACATTAAATCCTATAACGTCATTCGTCGTGACGGCAGCCTGATTAATTCGATGAACTATAACGATTTAACCTTATCCATTAAAGGAACAGTTGCGGACAATTCGATTTCTACAGCTAGATCAACCTTTGACTCTCTGCTTGCCGCCTTAACTCCGCATCGCAAAACGCCAACGCTCGAAGATGTGAAGAGCGATTTCTATATTTATGATGATCGCCGGCTTAGGGTCTTTGTCGAATCATTCAGTCATGAGTTTATAGCGGCCATGAAAATGATTCGATTTGATCTTCGGCTTCGATCGGTCGATCCATTTTTTAGAGGCCTTAACAAGAATCGAGATTCTCAAACTCTTGCATCATCTCCCACAAGCTGGACTATTACCAATAATGGCAAGGTTTATTCGAAGCCTATTATCAAAGTCACAGCTCCCGGAGGCGGTTCAATAACTGCCGTCACAATTGAGAATCTGACCACTGGGGAGATTATGTCCTACTCAGGAACAATAGCGGCCAGTGAATCCTTAATCATCGATACTGACGCGGCTACAGTTGAAAACGACGGCGCCAACGACATTGCCAATTTTAGCGGGGCGGGGGACTTTATCCGCCTTGTCCCGGGGGCCAATTCACTGAAGGCCACGTTTACAGGAACAGCTAACGGAACTATTAAATTTGATTGGTTCGATAAATACCTATGAAGCGTAAATATCGTTTTGAATTATCTGATCGTGAGTTCAATCTTCTGGAAGTTCTTGATGCGGAAATCATGAACCCATCATGGGACTTCAGCCGTATTGGTGGGTGTGGATCGTTTCAATTTGACCTTCCAAAGCAATTTTGCACTGAAAAATATATCGGTGGATCATTTAACATAAAGATCAAAAAGAAGAACGAATCCACCGGAAATTTTGACCTTCGCTATCAGGGTTTAATTGAATCAAAGGCGCCATCTGTCAAGTTTGATAACGAATATATTCAGGTTCGTGGACACGGTTATCAAGCACAGCTCAAAAATATTTATGTTGATGAAGATTACACGAGCACAGAGATTAGCGTCATCGTTAAGGATATTCTGGATACTTATATTACGCCAAATACAGACATAACTTATGACGTTGGAGATATTGAGGCTACAAGTTTCACGCCCAACAATCTTTCCTTTAATACGGATGCTTTAAGTGCAATTCAGACGTTGGCTGATATCACAGGCAGCCGTGAATGGGGTGTAGATCAAGACCGTAAATTTTACTTCAAAGAACGAAGTTCGGATGTCGGCTTTTACTTCCCGATAGCGGGCAAAGTCACTAGCTTCATTACTGACGATTCATTTAAAGACATCATCAACCGGGTAATCATTCAGGGTGGAGATGTGGCTGGGACGCCTTTTACTACAAGTCCATCGGGAAGTGCATATAACGATTTAGCCAGTCAGGCCAAATTCGGCCGACGTGACCGCGTTGTTGTAAATTCAGCCATTACCACTGACGCGGTAGCTCAACAGTTTGCTTCAGCCATACTGGCTGAATATCGAGACGTTATCCGCCGCGCGTCTTGTCAGATTCTGGATGATCTGTTCATTGAGGAAACTATCCCAATTCCGCTTTTTCAGCTTATTGCCAGAGGGACTACTTACGGAGAAAAAACTTATGGAACGATCCTATATACAGGCCGCATCAACTATCAAATCAATCGTGTTAATTACCGGATAGATGACAACGAAAACATGAGCATCAACCTTGATTTAGGACAGTTTCGTCCGAGCATTGCGGAAAATATTAAACGTTTGGAATATGAAATTGAGCAGTTAAGAACGGTGAGCTTATGATGAACCCTTTTGAAATTTTGAAAGATGAAGACATTCAGGAAAAGGTTGATGTCAACATCACTAACCACGGACACACTTTAGAAAGTTTAAGGGCTGATTTGCAACGTGAACGAGCTGAACTGCAAAGAATGATCTTACGAATGCAAGCGCAGGTTCAAAACTATAACGAGCAAATTGAATATATTGATCGGAAAATAATGGAGAAACAACATGGTTCAATATCCGGGAGCAATTAAAACCTTTACAAGCAAAACGAACAAAGTTGATCTTGTTGATGCATCGCATATCAACGACCTTCAAGAAGAAGTTAACGCTATCGAAACTGAATTAGGAACAGATGTTGCTGGAAGCGCCACTGATCTTAAAACTAGGCTTGCCGTGTGTTTGGCTGATAGCGGCGTTATTAGAAACGGATCTTCTTTTCCCGGATCGCCTCCTGAAGGGATGGTTTTTTATCGTTCTGATGAGCAAAAGTTTTACGGGCGAGCTTCAGCATCTTGGAAAGATTTTACACAGGGAGCTTTTAGCAATGTTTTATTTTCGTTCACGCTGGCAGCGGGCGTTCGAACTATATATAAGGGAACTGGCCTCGTGCCTAGCACAGGTAACGAATACGCTTTTTGGGGAATGTCAACCAACAGTTCAAGCTATGAAACAGTCATCCCGGTTTTTAAATGGACAAAGATTTCTACCGTCAGCACAGTAACCATCCACGCCAAAATCTGGCAAAACAATAATACCGGTGACGCTGATGACAAAGCCAATTTGAAGGTTGATATTGGCGGACAGAGCGGGAACGTTAGCGGCTCCGAAGATCGCGTAACACCTGAGTATGTCACTTTTACAATTGATGTTTCGGGGTTATCAAATGGCACAAATTACGACGTCACAATTCAGCTTAAACATATGAAATCTGGCGGCCCCGGATTCTCTTATCTAGAAAGCATCATTGCTATCGGTTCATAAGGAGACCAATTATATGAGAACATTCGAACACAAGATCAAGAAGATCGATGAAAGAACCGTTGAGGTTGAGCAAACCATTGTTACAAAGAAGTTTATCAGAAAGACCATTGATGAGCTTAATCAGGACAAGGTTTTTCTTCAGACAGCCATCAAGGATACGACGGATCAATACAATCAAACTATAACAGGGCTGCAAAATCAGCTTGCAGATGTTGAGGCTCAAATTGTACAGGCTGAGAAAACCTTAAACACCAAAGGGGGACAGGATGGAAAGTAAAAAATGGTATGAATCGAAAACGCTTTGGGTAAACATTATCAGCATTATCGGTATTTTTACGGCCAGCAAGTCCGGAGTTGAAATGTCTCCTGAGATGGTAACAACGGTTTTAGGCGTGATTAACATGGTCTTGCGCTTTGTTACTAAAAAAGAGATTGCATGGTAAAGTTACAGGCTTTTTTAGTTTCTCTGCTTGCTGGTTTTACGGCATTCATTCGTTTATTAAAAACACCAGAGCAGCAGGACAAAGAAAAGCAACGGGCAGGCAAAGAGGCCGCACAAAAGGGATTTCATGCAGCCGACAGAGCCTTCGCTCGAGTTCTCGAACTCCATCCTAAGAATTCCGAAGTTTATATCTTA
>Ga0196981_1000225_pt1 | contig 35712 bp, 31 predicted proteins | sample S3_2013CmetaG_FD_155462 | JGI IMG/M metagenome (GOLD analysis project Ga0196981, IMG submission 155462) | Soil microbial communities from Anza Borrego desert, Southern California, United States - S3_20-13C | ecosystem: Environmental > Terrestrial > Soil > Desert | place: USA: California... | reverse complement strand
GACGATATGCCTGGCCTTGTACTGCGCCAAGTCGAGCGGCATGTCCGACTTGTTGAATCCGCGAAGATCCGGCGCGACCGCGAAATGGTCGACGCCGAATTCGGCGAGCTGTGCTTCCCATTCGACCCAGAACTCAGGGAAGCCGTGTACGAACAGGACCAGTGGCCTGCCCTTTTCGCCGGCGCTTGCATAATGCAGGCGGATGCCGTTTGGCAGCTCGGCAAACTGGTTATCGTGGATGATTGCGCCCATGGTTGCCGCGTCCTTTACTGCACGCCCATCTTGGCTTGCAGCATCTGGCGTACCTGCGGCGCAGCGGCGAACGGATCCGTCGGGTTGCGCTGCAGGACGATGTCCTCCATGCGGGTCTGGACGTTGCCCAGCGCCTGCGGATGCGAGTAGATGTAGAACGCGCTGTCGCGGATGGCGTTGAACGTGCGCTCGGCCACTTCCGCTGCCGTGACCTTGCCGGAGGTGACGGCCTTTTCCGAGACCGCGCGCTGTGCCAGCTGGCTGGCGGTGAGCGTGCCTTCTTCCTTCACGTCGTCCGGACGGTTGCGTTCGGACTGGTGAATCCCGGTCGGGACGAAGTACGGGCAGAGCACCGACGCGCCGATCGGCGCCTTGATCAGCTGCAGGTCGTGGTACAGGGTTTCCGACAGCGACACCACGGCATGCTTGGAGACGTTGTACACGCCCATGTTCGGCGCATTCAGGAGGCCGGCCATGGAAGCGGTGTTGACGATATGGCCCTGGTAGCCCGGGTCCTTTTTCGCGCACTCCAGCATCAGCGGCGTGAAGGTGCGCACGCCGTGGATCACACCCCACAGGTTGACGCCCAACACCCATTCCCAGTCCGCGATGGAGTTTTCCCAGACCAGTCCGCCCGAGCCGACGCCGGCGTTGTTGAACACCAGGTGTACGGCGCCGAAGCGCTCCATCGTTGCGTCGGCCAGCGCCTGGACCTGCTCCGCCTTACGCACGTCGCAGCGCACTGCAAGCACCTGTGCGCCTTGCGCTTCCAGCTCGCCCTTCACCTTGTCCAGCGCGTCCTGCTGCACATCGGCCAGCACCAGCTTCATTCCGAGACGTGCGCCGATGATGGCAAACTCGCGACCGAATCCGCTTGCGCCGCCGGTAATGACGGCGATCTTTCCGTGGAAGTCTTTCATGCTGTGTTCTCCTGAATTGAATTAGATTTTTTTAAGTTGAAAGCCGAGCCGGGGAAAGTGCACGACGACCTCTCCCGCCACGGGATCAGTGCGGCGTACTGCCCATTCCGTATTGGTCGAAAGGACAAGATCGCCCTCGACCGGATCGAGCGCATAGTCCGTCGGCGTAATCGTCACCCTTTCGCCACGACTGATGCCATGGGTGTCGATGAAAGGAACACTATCGGTTGTCGCGGCGGTGGCCGACTGTGCCACCTCGAGTGCGGATTCCGCGCGCAGCTTTTCGGACTGTCCGTGCCCAAATTCCGCCATGCGCGCCGCCCACGTCTTCAGGCTCGGCGCCATGTCGAGGATGTCCGCCAGCGGTTGCGCCAGTTGCAGGAACCAGATGCAGTGGTACACGGAGAAATCGGCAATACTCGCCTGCGCGCCGAGCAGGAAGGGCTTGCCATCGGCAAGCATGTTTTCGAGCCGGCGCAGGTATTCCCTGAGACTCCCCGTCGCTTCGGCCACCGACATGCGCGGCGCGTTGCCACGCATGGCAGCTCGGTCTGCACCGAACGCCTTCATCTGCTCTGGCGTCAGCGGGCCGAGCAGATGCGGTATGGCGACCGGCTGGAACACGTAGGCGATGACAGTCCAGAACAAGGTCGCGTCGGCCCATTGCGCAAGGGTGCGTGTCTGACCTTCGATTTCAGGCGGATACAGGGACGGCGCCGGGGCGATGCGTTCCAGCACATCGGCAATCAGTGCGGTGTCGCAGTAGATGTCCGCGCCAACCTGCAGCACCGGCGTACGGCGATAGCCGCCGGTCATCGCCGTCAGGTTCGGTTTCGGCATGACTGGCGGAATAAAGACGGATTTCCAGGCCAGTTTCTTGAAGCCGAAAATCAGGCGCACCTTCTCCGAGAAGGGCGAATTCTGGTAGTGATGAAAAATGAGATCCGACACGGTAGCTCCATGTGGGTAATTGAAGGCCAGCGCCGGGGCGCCGGTTCCCGTTCAGATCAGCTTGACCAGCTGCTTGCCGAAGTTGCGGCCCTTGAGCAGGCCGATGAAGGCTTCGGGCGCGGATTCCAGCCCCTGCGCGACGGACTCCCGGAATTTCAGCTTGCCGCTGGCGACCAAGGCACCGAGTTCCTTCAGGCCCTGCGGCCACAGATCCATGTGTTCGGAGACGATGAAGCCGCGCATGGTCAGGCGCATCGTAAGGAAGAAGCGTGCGTTACGGATCGGTGACGGCTCGCCGTCATATCCTGCGATCATGCCGCAGAGCGCAATCCGCCCGAACGGATTCATGCGCTCCAGGCAGGCGTCGAAGATCTCGCCGCCGACGTTTTCAAATACGCCGTCGATGCCGTTCGGCGTTGCCTTGGCCAGTTCCTCGCTCAGGTTGCCCGCCTTGTAATCGATGCACGCGTCAAAACCGAGTTCGTTGACCACGTAATCGCATTTTTCCTTGCCGCCGGCAATGCCCACCGCGCGGCAGCCGCGCAGCCTGGCGAGCTGCCCGACGACGCTTCCGACTGCTCCGCTCGCGGCCGACACGACAATGGTTTCCCCTTCCTTCGGCTGGATGATCTGGGTCAGTCCATACCAGGCGGTCATGCCCGGCATGCCGACCGAGCCGAGGTAGGCCGACAAGGGGACATGCGTGGTATCGACCTTGCGCAGCAGCGTGCCGTCGGACACGCCCATCTCGGACCAGCCGAACATGCCGACCACCTTGTCGCCGACGGCAAACTTCGGATTCTTCGATTCCACCACCTCGCCGACCGTGCCGCCGATCATGGTTTCGCCGATCGCCTGCGGGGCGGCGTAGCTCTTCACGTCTTCCATGCGCATGCGCATGTAAGGGTCGAGCGACAGGAAGTGATTGCGGACCAGAAGCTCGCCGTCCTTCAGGGTCGGGACCGGGGTCTCTTCGAGACGGAAATTTTCAGGGACGACGTGCCCTTGCGGACGCGAGGCTAGGACCATGCGTTTGTAAGTTGTCATGCTGTCTCCTCTTGAATCGTTATTCGTGTTCCAGCTTCTTCGCAACATCGAGGCGCTTCAGGTACTTGAAGGTGCCCATGGCCTTGGCAACGAGCTTGTCGCCGTTCCAGACCTCGCCCTCGCAGAAGCACATGGTCATGGAGCGGTGGTAAGCCTTGCCCTTGGCGATGATGCGGCCGCCGGCGTGGCCGCCCGGCTGCAGGAAGCTGGTTTTCATCTCGATCGTCACGCCGCCGCGCGCATCCGGGTCGAGCGAACGCCCGGCCATCGACATCACCACATCGAGCAGCGTCATGGTGATCCCGCCATGGGTCACCATCCAGCTGTTCATGTGGCGGTGCTCCAGGTTCAGCGCGACCTGCGCTTCGCCATTGCCCATGCCGAGGAACTCGACGCCGAGATCGTTCAGGAACGGAATCTCGGCAGGGAACGGTTGCGGCTTGCCGGTATCCATCAGTGCACTGCCGAGACGCCGCCGTCGACCGCGAGGATCTGGCCGGTAATGTGTTTGGAAGCGTCGGACGCGAACAGCAGTGCCGCGCCCTTGAGGTCCTCGTCGTCACCGATGCGCTGCAGCGGCGCGCGCTTGGCGAGGTTGTCCTCGCCGAAGTTCTCCAGCACACCCTTGGTCATCTTCGAAGGGAAGAAGCCGGGTGCGAGCGCATTAACGGTGATGCCGTACTTGCCCCACTCGCCGGCCAGCGTGCGGGTGAAATTGACGACCGCGCCCTTGGACGTGTTGTAGGCGACGGTCTGCATGCTGTTCGGGCCGTTGCCCGAAAGACCCGCGATGGAAGCGACATTGATGATGCGGCCGTACTTGCGCGGGATCATCGACGCCTTGCCCACCGCCTGCGACAGCAGGAAGATGCTGCGGATGTTCAGGTTCATCACCTTGTCCCATGCTTCCAGCGGATAGTCTTCCGCGGGCGCGCCCCAGGTTGCGCCGGCATTGTTGATGAGGATATCGATGTGGCCGAGGCGTTTCATGGCTTCGGCGACCAGCGGCCCCACTGCCGATTCCTGCGAGAGGTCGGCAGCAATCGCGCTGGCCTCGATGCCGCGCGATTTCAGGTGGGCGACGGCCTCGTCGAGGTCGGCCTGCTTGCGCGAGGACAGCACGAGCTTTGCCCCCTGCTCGCCCAGTGCTTCTGCGATCTGCAGTCCGAGGCCGCGCGAGCCGCCGGTCACGAGGGCGGCCTTGCCGGTCAGGTCAAACAATTCCTTGGTGGTTCGCATGTTGTCTCCTGTTTGATTGTGGGCGGATGTCAGAACCAGGCGTCCTGCATGTCCAGCGTTGTCGTGTCAATGCTTTCCAACAGGTCGAGCTGCGGATGAACCTTGGGCAGCTCCCAGTTGAAGAAATAGGTGCATGCCTGCACTTTGCCGCGATAGAAATCGGCATCGTGCCCCGTCTTGCCAACCGAAAGCAAGGCTTGCTCCAGCCATACCCATGCTACGACTGCATGGCCGAATGCTTCAAGGTAGGCGGACGCATTGGCGAGGGTCTTGTTCATGTCACCCGCACCATACAGGGCCTGCGTCACTTTCTCGATGCGCTGGAGGACTGCGCCGAGTGACTTTGCAAAGCCGGCAAGTTCCTTCACCTCCAGGGCCTTGGCGATCGTTTTTTGTACCTCGGTGCCAAGCAACTTGAACGCGGCTCCGCCCTGCATCGTCACCTTGCGACCGAGCAAGTCCAGTCCCTGGATGCCGTGCGTGCCTTCATGGATGGGGTTCAGGCGGTTGTCGCGGTAAAACTGTTCGACATTGTATTCCCTCGTATAGCCGTAACCGCCGTGCACCTGGATCGCCAGGCTGTTCGCCTCCAGGCACCACTGCGAAGGCCAGGACTTGGCAATCGGCGTCAGGATGTCGAGCAGCAGCGTGGCATTGCGGCGCACTTCTTCCGACTCGGCGGTGCGCTCCTCGTCGACAAGGCGGGCGCAATAGAGGTTGAGCGCGAGTCCGCCCTCGACATAGGACTTCTGTGCAAGCAGCATGCGCTTGACGTCGGTATGCTGGATGATCGGGATCTGTGGCTGTGCGGGATCCTTGGCCATCGGATGGCGTCCCTGCGGGCGCTCACGCGCGTATTCCAGCGCATGCAGGTAGCCCGTGTAGCCCAGCATGACCGCCCCCAGGCCGACGCCGATGCGTGCCTCGTTCATCATGTGGAACATGTTGGCGAGGCCCTTGTGCTTTTCGCCGACGAGATAACCGACGGCACCTGGCTGCCCACCCGGTTTGTACTTGCCTTCGCCGAAGTTCAGCAGGCAGTTGGTCGTGCCGCGGTAGCCCATCTTGTGGTTCAGGCCGGCCAGCACGACGTCGTTGCGTTCGCCCAGAGAACCGTCCGGGTTCACCAGCTTCTTGGGCACGATGAACAGCGAAATGCCCTTGACCCCCGGGATCAGCTTGCCGTTTTCATCCGGGACCTTGGCCAGCACGAGGTGCACGATGTTTTCCGACAGCTCATGCTCGCCGGCGGAGATCCACATCTTGTTTCCCTTGAGGCGATAGGTGCCGTCAGGTTGCGGCTCGGCGCGTGTGACGATGTCCGACAGGGAGGAACCGGCCTGCGGCTCGGACAGGCACATCGTGCCGAAGAAGCGTCCCTCCATCATTGGGCGCACGAAGGTATTGATCTGCTCCGGCGTGCCGCACTTGAGCAGCGTGTTGGCATTGCCGATCGTCAGGAAGGGATATGACGAGGTGCCGACATTGGCGCCCTTGAAGTAGGCGAAGCCAGCCTTTTCGATCACGCATGGCAACTGCATGCCGCCGAAGTCGTAATCCTGGCCGGCTGCTATGAGGCCTGCCTCGCAGAACGCCTTCAGCGCGGTCTGCACTTCGGGGATCATGTGGACTTTCTCCCCGTCGAAGTGCGGCTCTTCCTGGTCGTTCTTCTTGTTATGCGGCGCGAACAGGTCGGTGGCGATTTGCTCGCAGGTATCCATCGCGGCATTGAAGGTTTCGCGGGAGTGGTCGGCGTAACGCGCGCGCTTGGTGAGCTCGTCCGCCTTCAGCCATTCGTAGAGCACGAATTCGAGGTCGCGACGGGAGACGATTTTCGATTGCATGGTGGTCCTCCACGCGTGCGAGCAGCTCGCCGCACGCCATAGTGAGCGATGAATGTTTCAGGCGCTAAAAGCAATCGTGGGCGCTTCGGGCGCCCACGATTTCAACATCACACGACTTCGAACAAGCCGGCAGCACCCTGGCCACCGCCAATGCACATCGTGACCACCACGTACTTGGCGCCGCGGCGCTTGCCCTCGATCAGCGCATGGCCGGTCAGGCGGGCGCCGGAGACACCGTAAGGATGGCCGACGGCGATCGCACCGCCGTTGACGTTCAGGCGATCCATCGGGATGCCCAGCTTGTCTGCGCAATACAGCACTTGCACGGCAAAGGCTTCGTTCAGTTCCCACAGGCCGATGTCCTCGACCTTCAGGCCCGCCTTCTTCAGCAGTTTCGGAATGGCGAAGACAGGGCCGATACCCATTTCATCCGGCTCGCAGCCGGCGATCGCAAAGCCGCGGAAGATACCCAGCGGCTGCAGGCCTTTTTGCTCGGCAAGCTTGCTGTTCATGACGATGGCGACGGATGCGCCATCGGAGAACTGGCTGGCATTGCCGGCAGAAATGACGCCGCCGGGAATCGCGGTGCGAATCTTGGACACGCCTTCAAGCGTCGTGTCGGGCCGGATGCCTTCGTCAGCGGAGATCGTGACTTCTTTCGTCACCAGCATGCCGGTTTCCTTGTCGGCCACGCCCATGATGGTCGTCATCGGAACGATTTCGTCATTGAACTTGCCGGCGGCCAGCGCGGCGGAGGCGCGCTGCTGGCTCTGGACGCCGTATTCGTCCTGACGCTCCTTGGCAATGTTGTAACGCTTGGCGACCGTTTCCGCGGTCTGCAGCATCGGCCAGTAAACTTCCGGCTTGTTCTGCTGGAGCCAGGTTTCAACGATCATGTGCTTGTTGGCTTCGTTCTGCACGCAGGAGATGGACTCGACGCCGCCGGCGGCATAAATGTCGCCTTCGCCCGCAATAATGCGCTGCGCAGCGGTGGCGATGGTTTGCAGGCCGGAGGAGCAGAAACGGTTGATGGTCATGCCGGCGGTGGTCACCGGGCAGCCAGCGCGCAGCGCAATCTGGCGGGCGATGTTGCTGCCGGTGGCGCCTTCCGGCGTGGCGCAGCCCATGATGACGTCTTCCACTTCGCCCGCACCGATCTTCGCACGCTCGATCGCGGCCTTCAGGACATGGCCGCCCATGGTCGCGCCGTGAGTCATGTTGAAGGCACCCTTCCAGGATTTGGCCAGGCCGGTACGGGCGGTGGATACGATGACGGCGTCAGTCATTTGAGGCTCCTTGTATTGAATTGGTTGACGTCCAGGTCGGTGCGAGGACGAATCTTTATCAGGTTTTGCGACTTTGGTATTTCGACGGAATTTGAGAATACCACATTTTTAGCACGATCGTTCGTAAAAAAATAATTCTATCTTTCCGAGCGCTAACGATCGCGTTTTCATAGGGGAAACGGGCTGAACACTGTTTTCAGACTTGTAAGTTTCTGTAAGTTTCGAGCAAGCGTCCCGTAAGTTTTTAGTCGCACACTCCAAACCGTGCAATCAAATGGGCAAGTGTATTTGCACATTCATTATTTTAATTATTCGAGTTTGAGGAGATTGGCATGGCGACAGTACAAGCTACGGCTGACCGCGCAATGACCGCAGAGGAACGGAAAGTTATTTTTGCTTCCTCTCTGGGCACGGTGTTCGAATGGTACGACTTTTATCTATACGGCTCGCTCGCAGCGATTATCGCGAAGCAGTTCTTCGCGGGCACCGACCCCAACACCGCGTTCATTTTCGCGCTGCTGGCATTTGCCGCGGGCTTCATCGTCCGTCCGTTCGGCGCTATCGTGTTCGGCCGCCTGGGCGACATGATCGGCCGCAAGTACACCTTCCTGGTGACCATCCTGATCATGGGTGTCTCCACGTTCATCGTGGGTCTGCTGCCCAACTACGCATCGATCGGGCTTGCCGCTCCGGTCATCCTGATCATCCTTCGTATTCTCCAGGGCCTGGCGCTCGGCGGCGAGTACGGCGGTGCAGCGACGTACGTTGCTGAACACGCTCCGCACGGCAAGCGCGGCGCCTACACCGCCTGGATCCAGACGACCGCTACCCTCGGTCTGTTCCTGTCCCTGATGGTGATTCTAGGCACCCGTACCGCTATCGGCGAAACTGCATTTGCCGACTGGGGCTGGCGCATCCCGTTCCTGGTCTCCGTGTTCCTGCTGGCAATTTCGGTGTGGATCCGCTTGTCCATGAACGAATCCCCGGCTTTCGCCAAGATGAAGGCTGAAGGCAAGACCTCCAAGGCGCCGCTGACCGAGTCCTTCGGCCAGTGGAAGAACCTGAAGATCGTTATCCTGGCGCTGGTCGGCCTGACCGCGGGCCAGGCCGTGGTCTGGTACACGGGTCAGTTCTACGCACTGTTCTTCCTGACGCAGACGCTGAAGGTTGACGGCGCAACGGCCAACCTGCTGATCGCTGCATCGCTCGTGATCGGTACCCCGTTCTTCATCGTGTTCGGTTCCCTGTCCGACAAGATCGGCCGCAAGCCGATCATCCTCGGCGGCTGCCTGATCGCCGCAGTGACCTACTTCCCGATCTTCAACGCCCTGACCCACTACGCCAACCCGGCCCTGGAACAGGCGATCAAGACCGCACCGGTAGTGGTGACCGCAGATCCGGCTGACTGCCAGTTCCAGTTCAACCCGACCGGTACCAAGAAGTTCACTTCTTCCTGCGATATCGTGAAGGCCAAGCTGGCTGCTGCATCGGTGAACTACACCAATGAAGCCGCCGCTCCTGGCACGCCGGCGGTCGTCAAGGTTGGCGACAAGGTCATCCAGTCCTATAACGCCGCTGCTCTCCCGAAGGACGAAGCCGCTGCCAAGGACAAGGCTTTCTCGAAGGAGCTGGCTGATGCGATCAAGGCCGCAGGCTATCCGACCAAGGCCGATCCGGCGCAGATGAACAAGGGCATGGTCCTCCTGCTTCTGGTCATCCTGGTGCTCTACGTGACGATGGTGTACGGCCCGATCGCCGCCATGCTGGTCGAACTGTTCCCGACTCGCATCCGCTACACCTCCATGTCCCTTCCCTACCATATCGGTAACGGCTGGTTCGGCGGTCTGCTGCCGACGACCTCGTTTGCTCTCGTGGCTTACAAGGGCGACATCTACTACGGCCTCTGGTACCCGATCATCATCGCTCTGGCCACCTTCGTGATCGGCATGATCTTCGTGAAAGAGACCAAGGATCGCGACATCTACGCGAACGACTAACCGTCTAATCGTCCCAGGCGTACCATCCGGTATTCCTGGCTTTGAAGCCGCCAGTTATCTGGCGGCTTTTTTTATGCCCGAACGGTTGCAATCATGCCAACTCCGCACATACACACTCCCCCTTTCGAAAGGAAAGCGTTCGAACAGATATGGGATGAGAAAAAACTGAAAGGGCGGAGCCTCGCGGCACCACCCTTCCCGGGAAGGTAAAACGAAATTATGGCTGGAGCGACAAGGTGCCGAGCTTGCCTTTTTCCACGTCGCTGCGTTGCATCTTCATCGGCAGGTACGTTACATCAGCCCATCGCTGCACGAAATTGCGATAGTAAGGCGACAGCACATTACCCGACTGGCCGGTGGAATGGATGAACTGCGAGTTCTCGAGATTGGACAGGTCGTATAGTGCGCGAAGACTGGCCGCATGCCGGTTGGCGAACGGGGCTTTCTCGTCGCGCAGGTTGTGCCGCCCGACATTGACAGTGAAGGTATCGCCGGGGGTGGGCACGTTGAGGTCAAAATACGGTGCCAGCATGTCTACCTTGGCGAAAGGTCGATGTTCGGAGCGCGCGACATGGGCCTCGCCCCACCGCCACTTGCCCATGTCCGGGCCGTAGCGTTTCTCCAGGTCGGCCAGCGCCGCTTCCAGCGATGCGGCAAGCACCTCACCGCAGCCCTGCCCGCTGCCGTTGACATCAACCGTCACGTCGTTGCACCACCGGCCCTGCCCGTCCTTGTCCATCAGGACGTTCATCATCGGACGGTGGACGTTGCGCTGCTCCCAGTAGTCTTTCATGAGTGCTTCGCCCAGTTCATCCGCGAAGATATGCTTCGAAGCCATGCGCATCCAGGCGTTGTAAACCAGCGGTTCGGCGCGGTTGGCATCCATCGCCCCATCCCAACCGGCCAGCGCATTCAGGGCCGCCCTTGCGCGATCGGAACGCGGCACGGTCTTCCGCAGCACGGGCAGGATTTCCTGTGCCGCCAGGGACAGGTGGTCCTTCTGGATGGCGGCGAAGCTCTCCATGCTGTGCTTTTCCGTTGCGTCGAGCAGCGCGTCGATGCGGCGCGCACGATATGGCAAGGTCCATTCGCTGGTCAGGAAATGCGGGTAATCGGCATCCACGATCTTGTGGTTGGCGGTCATGATGCGCCGGGAGTCAGGATTGTATTTGCGCGGCAATTCCTCGAACGGGATAAATCCTGCCCAGTCGTACCGCGCGTCCCAGCCGGGGGCCGGAGCCAATCCCTTGAGGTCGTTTTCCGGCTTGCGCAACGGTACCCGCGCGGGCGCGACGAAGCCGATATTGCCATCCACATCGGCGTAGACAATGCTTTGCTGCGGCGAACCGAAGTCGCGCGCGGCGTCGAGGAACTGATCCCAGTTCTGGGCCAGGTTGAATTTCATGCCAGCTTGCAGCGTCAGGTCGTCCGGGCGCAGCGCCGTCCAGGCGAAGGATACGACGTACTTCGTGGCATCGATGGGCGCCTTTTCGATAATGGGAAGCGCCCCCGAGATCACCGGGCCATGGCGGCTTTCGCGCACTTCGATCGTGACGTCCGGCTGCCCTTTTACCTTGATCGTTTCGTTGCGCACCTTGAACTCGGCCCAGCCGTCCGGCGTCTGGTATTTCCGCCTATCCTCGGGATGAATACGCTCGATGTACAGGTCCTGCACGTCCGGCGCGGTATTCGTGAATCCCCATGCGATACGATCATTCCGCCCGAGCACGACCGACGGGATGCCAGGCAGCGTGGCACCGATCACATTCAACCCGGGTGCGGACAAGTGGGCGAAATACCACAGCGCAGGTGCCGACAGGCCGAGGTGCGGGTCGTTGGCGAGGAGCGGCTTGCCGGTTTCCGACAGCGCGCCCGCCACCACCCAGTTGTTCGATCCCATGCCATCCACATAGGACGGCGGGGCGGCGGAAGCGACCTTTTCCAGTTGGGCCGTCGTCCCTGCCAGGTCGCGATAAAGCTGCGTGAAATCCTGCGTCGGCACGACCGTATCGCCCGGGTACGGCGCCAGGAATTCATTGATCTGAGCCAGCGTCAGGCGTTGCGAAAGGCGCATGCGCAGCAACTCCTGCGTCCAGTTGGTACCGAGATCCCAGGCCATCATGGTTTGCCAGCCAATGGAATCGACCGGATGCCAAGGTGCAGGCGCGGGGGCGCCGGTAAGGAGGAATTCCGGTGGCAGGGGGCCGTCGCGGTCCTCCAGCCAGGCGTTCACGCCGCGTGCATAGGCGTCCAGCGCGTCGCGCGTTTGCTGCGACAGGTTGGCGAGAATTTTTTCCGCATTGCGTCGTACGCCGAGTGTGCGGATGAAGCGGTCGGTGTCGAGTGCATTCGGTCCAAGGATCTCGGCCATCCTCCCTGCGGGGATGCGCCGGTTCATCTCCATCTGCCACAACCGGTCCTGGGCATGCACGTAACCCAGCGCAAAGTACGCGTCCGCCGGCGACTTCGCGTAAATATGCGGGATGCCGTGGGCATCCCGAACGATGTCCACGGAAGCAGTGAGTCCTTTCAGGGGCCGTTTTCCGTCAACCTGCGGCTGGCTGGCGCTGCGGTACCACACGGCGGTGCCGGCAGCAGCGAGCACCAGCGCAAACAGGACCAAGGCAACTTTTTTCAGTATTCCAGTCATACGGCTATGCGAGCTCCTCGTTCTTGATGGGTTCGAGGTTATCACAGCGCAAAACGCAGCCAGCAAGTTCCCGCGTGGAACCTTTGTCAGATGGTAAGATCTGGTTTCGAGTCATGACAACGCAGTCGAATTCCTATCTTATGAAATTTGATGTCGCCATTGTAGGCAGCGGGTTGGCCGGCCTGTCCGTCGCCCTGCACCTTGCCCAAACGCACAAGGTGGCCGTGGTTTCCAAGCGCAGCCTGCTGGACGGCGCAAGCAACTGGGCACAGGGTGGCATTGCCGCGGTGCTCGATTCCGGCGACAGCCACGAGCAGCACATCGCCGACACATTGGTTGCCGGCGCCGGCCTGTGCGACGAAGGGGCCACGCGCTTCATCGTCGAGCACAGCCGTGAGGCCATCGAGTGGCTGATCGAACAAGGGGTACCCTTCACCCGCGACCCGACGGCGGAACTGGGTTACCACCTGACCCGTGAAGGCGGCCACAGCCAGCGGCGCATCATCCATGCCGCCGACGCCACCGGACATGCAGTGCAGGTCACGCTGGAACAGAAGGCACGCAACCATCCGAACATCACTGTCCTGGAACACCACTTCGCCATCGACGTCATCACGTCCGACAAGCTGGATGCCGACACCGGCGTGCATCGCTGCGTAGGCCTGTATGTACAGGACGTCAACACCGGCAACGTGATGACGCTCGCCGCAGACCACACCGTGCTCGCCACGGGGGGCGCGGGCAAGGTTTACCTGTACACGACCAATCCCGACACGGCGACCGGCGACGGCATCGCGATGGCATGGCGCGCCGGCTGCCGCGTGGCGAACATGGAATTCGTCCAGTTCCACCCGACCTGCCTCTACCACCCGTACGCGAAGTCCTTCCTCATTTCGGAAGCCGTGCGCGGCGAGGGCGGCCTGCTCAAGCTTCCCGCCGAAGCCGGCGCATCAGCCGGACGCCGTTTCATGCCCACCCATGACGAACGCGCCGAACTCGCCCCGCGCGACGTCGTCGCCCGTGCGATCGACTTTGAAATGAAGAAGCGCGGCCTGGATTATGTCGACCTCGACATCAGTCACCAGCCGCCCGAATTCCTCAAGGAACACTTCCCGACCATCTATTCCCGCTGCCTCGAGCTTGGCATCGACATCACGAAGCAGCCGATCCCGGTGGTGCCCGCAGCGCACTACACTTGCGGCGGCGTCGTCACGGACATGCACGGCCGCACCGACCTGCCCGGCCTTTATGCCGTTGGCGAGACGGCTTACACCGGCCTGCACGGCGCCAACCGGCTCGCCAGCAATTCGCTGCTCGAATGCCTCGTACTGGGCCGGTCGGCGGCGCTGCACATTGAAAAACAGCCAAAACCGAAATCCATCCCCCTCCCCGCCTGGGATGAAAGCCGGGTCACCGATGCAGACGAGGAAGTCGTCATCGCCCACAACTGGGATGAACTGCGGCGCTTCATGTGGAACTACGTCGGTATCGTGCGCACCACAAAGCGGCTGGAACGCGCCCAGCACCGCATCGGCCTGCTGCGCGAAGAGATCTACGAGTATTACTCGCATTTCCGCATCACGCGGGACCTGCTGGAACTGCGCAACCTGGTCGACGTCGCTTCCATGATTGTAGACAGCGCATTGTCACGCCGCGAAAGCCGGGGCCTGCATTTCAGCCAGGACTTTCCCGAAACCCTGCCAAAAGCGCTGCCGACAGTCCTGTCGCCATCCCGCCGCTGATTGCCCCCCGCGTATCGAACGCCTCCTTCCCGGGAGGCGTTTCTCTTTTCAAAGACTCAACCTGGAAAAGTATTTCCGAATGTCATGAAAAAGGTGCAATATAGAAGCTGATCCAGAGTAGTTCGGCACCATCCAACCCGACTAAATGGTCAGTCCATGCCCGACTCCGATCCTCCGCCGCACAGCCATTGGATAAAGGAATTTTTCCTCGCGCGACAGCCCATCCTCAATCGCGGTCAGGGACTTGTCGCCTACGAATTGCTCTTCCGGCGCGCAGACGCCGGCCCGGCGAGCGTGATCGACGACCGCGCGGCAACGGCATCCGTGATCGAGCATGCGACGGAGCTCGGCATGGAAAACGTCATCGGCGGCTCACTGGGGTTCGTCAATATCGATAAGTCGGTCCTGATGAGCGACTTCGTGCAGTTTCTTCCACGCGAAAAAGTCGTCCTCGAAATCCTCGAAACGGTGAAGGTGAACGACGAAGTCCTGGACCGCGTCGCTGAATTGCGAAAAGCGGGCTACACCTTCGCACTGGACGACGTCATCAAGGAATCGGAAGACGTGCGCCTGCTCCTGCCTCATGTGGATATCGTCAAGGTGGACATTGCGGGGCTCCAGCCCGGCGTCCTTGATCAGCTGAGCGCCCGGTTCCGTGCGGCGAATAAAAAGCTGCTCGCCGAAAAAGTCGAGAGCCTCGATGAGTACCGGCGCTGCCTCGACCTCGGTTTCGATTACTTCCAAGGCTACTATTTTGCCAAACCGGCGATCCTCAGTGGCCGGAAGCTTTCGCCCTCGCAAGTCGCCCTGGTCCGGCTCATGTCGCAGCTGAACTCCGATGCCGAGAACGCGGACATCGAACGCACCATCAAGCAGGACGCGTCCGTAAGCATCACGCTGCTGCGCATGGCGAACTCGCCGGCGCTCGGTACGGGCCACCGCATCACGTCGCTTGCCCAGGCCCTGCTATTGCTCGGGCGGCGCCAGCTGCAACGCTGGGTGCAGATCCTGCTGTATGCCGAACCGATGAAGTCGACCGGGATGCTGTCACCGCTCCTCGTCATGGCGACGACGCGCGGCAAGCTGCTCGAGCTGCTGGCCGGTCACATTGCCCCGCGCAACCGCAACATGGCGGACACTGCGTTCACGGTGGGCATCATGTCTCTGATGGACGCCCTCTTCGGCCAGCCGATGGACAAAATCCTCGAACAAATGCTGGTCACCGACGCGGTGAGGGATGCGCTGCTTGCGCGGGAAGGGGTCTATGGAGAAATGCTGAAGCTCGCGGAATTCATCGAGCAAGTGGGCGAATCCGAGCAGCCGATTGATCCGGCTCTTGCGAGCCTTGGCGTGACGCGTGAGGATTTGTTCGACATGCAGCTGGATGCCTATGCCTGGAGCGAGCAGGTGTCGCGCCAGGCGTAGACGACTTTACCCGACTTTACCCGACAATACGCAGCGAATAGTCCGTAGCGCGGACATCCTTGGTCAGGCTGCCGATGGAAATGCGGTCCACGCCGGTCTCGGCAATGGCACGCACCGTACTCATGTTTACGCCGCCCGAGGCTTCGAGCAATGCGCGGCCATTGGTGACCTTCACCGCGTCCCGCATCATCTCCAGCGTGAAATTGTCGAGCAGGATGGAAGTGGCGCCTGCGGCAAGGGCTTCTTCCAGTTCCGCCAGGCTTTCCACCTCGATCTGGATCGTCACGCCGGCATGCAGCGCGATCGCCGCACGCATGGCAGCAGTAATGCCGCCAGCCGCCGCGATGTGGTTTTCCTTGATCAGGATCCCGTCGTACAAGGCGAGTCGCTGGTTCTTGCCGCCACCCACGCGCACCGCGTACTTCTGCGCCAGGCGCAGGCCGGGCAGCGTCTTGCGGGTATCCAGCACCGAAGCGCGCGTTCCCTTCACGACATCCGCATACTCCCGCGTGGCGCTTGCAACGCCGGACAACAGTTGCAGGAAATTCAATGCCGTCCGTTCCGCCGTCAGCAGCGCCCGGGCGGGTGCTTCGATGCCGCAGACCTCGCTGTCAGCGGTCATGGCATCGCCTTCCGCATAGCGCCACTCGATCCTGATGCGCGGATCGAGCTGTGTCATCACTCCCTCGAACCAGGACGCGCCGCAGAGCACAGCGTCTTCACGGACGATGACGCGAGCCTTCACCCACTCATTTTCCGGAACCAGCAGGCCGGTCACGTCGCCGGTGCCGACGTCTTCCGCCAGCGCGGCGCGGATATTCTCTTCAAAAGCGGCGGCCAGGGCCGCGTCAAACGGTGCAAACGGGTTCTTGAGGGTGCTCATGCGGGTCCGATTCCTGCAAACAGTTTTTGTTCTTTTGCCAGGTCGCCGCCCGGGCGGACGTTGGCTTTTCGTGCAGCGGCAAAGGCCAGCATGCGGTCGATGCAGACAAAGGCCTTGCGGCCGATTTCCGGATCGACGTGAATTTGGTTCTTGCCCGACTCCAATACCTCCGCCAGGTTCTGCAGGCCGTTCATCGCCATCCACGGGCAATGCGCGCAGCTCTTGCAGGTGGCGCTGTTGCCAGCTGTCGGTGCGTCGATGAAACGCTTGCCCGGTGCGGCCATGCGCATCTTGTGCAGGATGCCGTTGTCGGTGGCGACGATGAATTCGTCGGCGTCGAGCGTCTTCGCCGCGGCAATCAGCTGCGAGGTCGAGCCGACGACGTCCGCTTGGGCGACGACGGCCTCCGGCGATTCCGGGTGCACCAGCACCTTCGCTTTCGGGTGGTCCTTGCGCAGCAGTTCCAGCTCGATGCCCTTGAATTCGTCGTGCACGAGGCAGGAGCCCTGCCACAGCAGCATGTCGGCGCCGGTCTTCTTCTGGATGTAGCTGCCCAAATGCTTGTCCGGCGCCCACAGGATCTTCTTGCCCTGCGCATGCAGGTGCTCGACGATCTCAAGGCCGATGGAGGACGTCACCATCCAGTCGGCGCGTGCCTTCACGGCAGCGCTTGTGTTCGCATAGACAACCACCGTGCGGTCCGGGTGCGCATCGCAGAAGGCCGAAAACTCGTCGGCGGGGCAGCCCAGGTCGAGCGAGCAGGTCGCGTCGAGGTCGGGCATCAGGATGGTTTTGTCCGGGCTCAGGATCTTGGCAGTCTCGCCCATGAACTTCACGCCGGCCACCACCAGCGTCTTCGCCGGATGGTCGCGACCGAAACGGGCCATCTCCAGGGAATCGGACACGCAGCCACCGGTCTCTTCGGCGAGGTCCTGCAGGTCGGCGTCCACATAATAATGCGCGACGAGAACGGCCTGTTTCTCCTTCAGGAGGCGCTTGATCCTGTCCTTGAGCGCCGCCTTTTCCTCGGGAGTCGGCGAAAAAGGCACGCGCGCCCAGGCGTTTGCGACGCAACTTGTGCCCGCTTCCATTTGCGGGCGTTCGAATTCGACGGTCTTGATGGGTTGAATCTGCATGGTATCGACGCAAAAATCGGGCGCAAACGCGCCAAGACGGAGAGTATGCCTGATAAAGAAGAACTAGGGGTCGCAGACAATATTTCAAGCGCTTCCGCGAAAATGCGCGAAATTACCTCCGAATTGCCGAAGAAAATTAACAGGGGTCATCAAATGCGGAATTTAAATGTTTCCTTGTGTCAATTTTACATTTACGCAACTCGGTTTAGATAGCATACTGCTTCTGATGAATATCAATATCAGACGGGCCAGACCATTATAAATAGTCATTCTCTGACGTTGCCCGTAGGAATAATGACGACATGTCTGGAGGAGCCCTGACTACCCACAAAGAGGGGCGGCAGGTGGAAAACGCAGGTAAGTATTTTTTGCGAGGGGGAGACAAACCCATGACGCATCGTATTTTCGACAAGACCGACAAAGGTCGTGATGAGATCGCTACGCGCAAACACCAGTTGCCGACACGGTTACGCACCCTGCTGGTAATGGTGGATGGAAAACAGAGCGATATGGATCTGCTCAAGAAGGTTGGGGGTCTCGGACTGAACGAAGCAAGCCTGTCCGAACTGCTGGACAACGGATTCATCCGGGTCGCGGCAGAGATGCAGCCGGCAGCCGTAGCGCCAATTCCGGTCCAGGCCGCAACGGCAGAGGCTGGCCCGCCCGCGTCAGAACTTCCGGATGGCTCAAACCGGTTCCAGGCGATCTACCAGTTCTATACGGAAACCATCAAGAGCACGATCGGCCTGCGCGGTTACGCCCTTCAGCTGAAGGTCGAGAAGGCGGGCTCGATCGAGGAATTCCGAGCCCTGCGCGATCCCTACCTGGAAGCTGTGCTCAAGTCCAAAGGCAATGAAGTCGCGCGCAGCCTGCGCACGCGCCTGGACCAATTACTCTACATGGGTGAATCCGCGCCCGGCACGACCATCGTGGGGTTGAGCGCGGCAATGGCCGAATAAGACCTTATTCGATCCCTTGGCTGGTGAGGTACTCTTCGTAGCCGCCGTGGAAGTCGATGATCTCGCCCTCTCGGATCTCCAGGATGCGGGTGGCGAGCGACGACACGAACTCCCGGTCGTGGGACACGAAAATGAGCGTGCCGGCATATTTGTCCAGCGCGATGTTGAGCGACTCGATGGATTCCATGTCCATGTGGTTGGTCGGTTCGTCCATCAGCAGCACGTTATGACGGCCCAGCATCAGCTTGCCGTACATCATCCGGCCCTTTTCGCCGCCTGACAGCACCTTCACCGACTTTTTCACGTCGTCACCGGAGAACAGCAGGCGTCCGAGGATAGAGCGCACGGCCTGGTCGTCATCGCCCTCCTTCGTCCACTGCCCCATCCAGTCGGTCAGGGTCTTGTCGGCTGCGAACTCTTCGGTCGGGTCCTGCGGCATGTAGCCAACATTCGCATTCTCTGCCCATTTAGACACGCCGCTGTCCGTTTGCATGCCGCATACCTCACCGCCGATGGATCGCAGCAGCGTCGTCTTACCTGCGCCGTTGGCACCGATGATGGCGATCTTCTCGCCGGCTTCCACCATGATGTTGAAGTTCTTGAAAATCGTGCGGTCATAGGACTTCGTCAGGCCCTGCGTCTCGACGGCGAGTCGATGCAGTTTCTTTTCGCCTTCGAAGCGGATGAACGGCTCCTGGCGGCTGGACGGCTTGATGTCTTCCACCTTGATCTTCTCGATCTGCTTGGCGCGCGACGTGGCCTGGCGCGCCTTGGACTTGTTGGCCGAGAAGCGCCGCACGAATTCCTGCAGTTCGGCGACACGTTCCTTGGCCTTGGCGTTGGCCGCCAGGACCTGCGCGCGTGCCTGGGAGGACGCGAGCATGTAGTCGTCGTAGTTGCCCGGGTAGATCTTGAGCGTGCCGTAATCCATGTCGGCCATGTGCGTGCACACCTGGTTCAGGAAGTGGCGGTCGTGCGAAATGATGATCATGGTGGAGTTGCGCTCGTTGAGCACATCCTCCAGCCAGCGGATGGTGTTGATGTCGAGGTTGTTGGTCGGTTCGTCCAGCAGCAGGATGTCCGGATTGGAGAACAGCGCCTGGGCCAGCAGCACGCGCAGTTTCCAGCCAGGAGCAATGTTGCTCATCGGGCCCTGGTGCTGGTCAAGCGGGATGCCGACGCCGAGCAGCAGTTCGCCGGCGCGCGCCTCGGCCGTGTAGCCGTCGTACTCGGCGAATTTCGCCTCGAGGTCGGCGGCGCGCATGTAATCCTCGTCCGTCGCGTCCGGATTCGCATAGATCGCGTCGCGCTCGGTCATGGCCGCCCACATTTCGGTATGGCCCATCATGACCACATCCAGCACGCGCTTGTCCTCGAAGGCGAATTGGTCCTGGCGCAACTTGCCCAGCCGCTCGTTCGCATCGAGCATGACGTTGCCGGAGCTCGGCTCCAGGTCGCCCCCGAGGATTTTCATGAAGGTCGACTTGCCGCAGCCGTTCGCGCCGATCAGGCCGTAACGGTTGCCGTCGCCGAATTTGACAGAGATATTTTCGAACAGCGGCTTGGGGCCGAACTGCATTGTGATGTTTGCGGTGGAAAGCACTGGTAAAGCCTTTTGCGGGGATTCGGGAATAACCCGCCATTTTACCATTCCGCACCGCTTACTCCTCCAGCAGATTCCGGCGTACGGTCATGAAGGCTTCCGCCGCCCGCTTTAGTGCCGTTTCGTCAATCCGGGGCTGGTAAAGCGACCCGCCGATGCCGAATCCGGTCGCCCCGGCCGCGACGTAGGCGGCCATGTTGTGTGGCTGGATCCCGCCGACGGGGAATAGCGGTGTGCCGACCGGCATGATCGAACGGATCGCCTTCACCGCAGCGGGCGGGATCATCTCGGCAGGAAACAGCTTTAACCCGTGGGCACCGGCGGCGAGCGCTTGGAAACCCTCCGTTGGCGTGGCGACGCCGGGTAGTGCGATCATCCCGTGCTTTGCCGCATGGCTGATGACGTCCGACGCGCAATGAGGCGACACGATCAGGCGCCCGCCGGCTTCTTTTACCGCATCGACATCCTGCACCGTCAGCACGGTGCCGGCGCCGACCAGCGCATCGTCCGGAGCATTGCGCAGCAAGGTGTGGATCGCGTCGATCGCGCCCGGACGGTTAAGCGGCACTTCCAGCATGCGGAAGCCGGCTTCAAACAGGATCTGGCCGACCTTCGGCGCCTCGGCCGGCGTCAGGCCGCGCAGGATGGCGACGAGGGGACAGGGTGAGGGATTGAACAGGTCCATGATGATTCACTTCCGGATGTTGAACAGGGCGCCCAGCGCGCCCAGGTAGACGCCGTCGGGCTGCCAAGCGCGGGCCGGGATGCCGAGCAGTTCCAGCGCGCTCAGGTAACGGGACGACAGCGCAGGACTGCCGATCACCTGCACGGGACCGGACATTGCGTCTCCCGCCTTCTTCACGATCTCGAACAGCTCGGTGCCGATCAGGAGCCCCGACAGATAGGACGCCGCATGCGATGCGGGCATCATGTCGGTCACGACCATCGCGCGGCAGCAGAACGCGGTGTGCGTGAAACCGCCCTGCCGTGCCGCACGCAATCCGGCGGCGAACGCCTCCTGCACGGCATCTTGCGAGGCGATGACCTTGGACAGCGTCCCGTGCTGCGACATGATCGCGTATAGCTCGCCGGTCATGAAGGTCATGAATTCGGTGATCCGCCCGTCGTTCACGTGCACCCACTTGCTGTGCGTGCCGGGCAACAGGAACCAGCCGCCGGAAGCGCTCAGTTCCAGCGCGCCCAGTACCTGCACCTCCTCGCCACGCATCACGTCGGGCAGGCCATGCGGATCGATGTAGCGGTAGCCGGGCACGACGCGCACCCGCGTGCCGGGGATGGATGTTTCCACCGGCATCAATGCCTCCGACAGGCGTGACAGCGGATGCTCGACCGACAGATAGGGCGCCTCCTTCCAGCCGTTGCGACTGCCCACCATGCCGGACATGATGACGTCGGCCCGCTCGATCTCCAGCGCATCGAGGAGCGTCCTCAGCGACGCCTCGAACCCTTCCTTCACGTTCAGGATGCCGGCGTCATCCTCGTGCTGGCGTTTCAGCGCGCCGCGTTCATCCAGGACGTAGGCCCTGCGGTTGCTCGTTCCCCAGTCGATGCCGAGGTGTGTGGCGGATTGTCCGGTCATGGTCTTCCTCCCGAAATACGTCTGGGCGAACGACAAGCGTACCCAGGCAATTGGATGGGAACGCCGCGCGCACGTTCCCGCGGTCGTCACGCCCAGCCGCCGTCGACGATGAACTCCTGTGAGGTGCACATCGAGGCATCGTCCGATGCCAGGAACAGCACCATGCGTGCAATGTCGTCGGGCATGAGCCGGTGCTTGAGGCACTGACTCTTGTCGATGAGCTTTTCGCCTTCCTCATCCAGCCACAGGCTGACCTGGCGCTCGGTCATCACCCAGCCGGGTGTCACGGTATTTACGCGGATGTTGAATGGCCCGAGGTCGCGCGCAAGCCCGCGCGTCAGGCCGCTCACCGCCGCCTTGGTCGTCGTGTACACGGAATAGCCACCATTCCCCAGGTGCCAGCTGATAGAACCGAGGTTGATGATGGCCCCGCCGCCGCGACGTTTCATGCCGTCAACGACCGCCTGTGCAGCGAAGAACATCGGCCGCTGGTTGATGGCGATGCAGTTGTTCCAGAAATCCAGCGTGACATCCTCGGGCGAATGCCGCTGGTCGTTGCCGGCGTTGTTCACGAGCACGTCGAAATCGCCCATGCTCTCCGCAAGCGTGCGGATGGTGTCCTGCAACGCAGGAATATCGCGGATGTCGCACTGGCGGAAAACAGGCTTTTCCGCCCCCTCGAGCGCGAGGCGTTCGCACAGCGCCAGGCTCGCGTCGACGGCGATATCGACGAAGGCCACTTTCGCGCCCTGCTCCGCAAATGCGCCGACGATCGCCTCGCCGATCCCCGATCCTCCCCCCGTGACGAACACGCGCTTGCCGCTCAGGCTGTAATAACGCGCGAGTCCTTCCTTCTTGCCCAGTGACGACATGATTTTCTCCTGAACTTTCGATTCGACCGCCAATCAATATTGATGCTGAGTCGAAACCTTCTTCCCGCCGCCGATCAACCCGATCACAGAATCCCACGAGAATCCCATGACCCTCCCTACCAAGAAACGCCGCAGCCGGGCGTGGTTCGAAAAACAGGATCGCGACGGCTTCGTCCACCGCAGCTGGACGCAGAAGCCGGGCTATCCGCCAGATGCCTTCGACGGTCGCCCGATCATTGGCATCTGCAACACCTGGTCCGAATTAACGCCCTGCAACAGTCACTTCCGCGAATTGGCCGAATTCGTCAAACGGGGTGTACTTGAGGCAGGCGGATTCCCTCTGGAGTTCCCCGTGATGTCTCTTGGGGAAACACAGCTGCGCCCGACGGCCATGCTGTTCCGCAATCTCGCAAGCATGGACGTCGAGGAATCCATCCGCGGCAATCCCATCGATGGCGTCGTCCTGCTGATGGGCTGCGACAAGACGACGCCGGCGCTCCTGATGGGCGCGGCGAGCTGCGGACTGCCGACGATCGGTATCTCGGGCGGGCCCATGCTGAACGGAAAATTCCGCGGCAAGGACATCGGTTCCGGCACCGGCGTCTGGATGATGTCGGAAATGGTGCGCGGCGGCCTGATGACGCAGGAAGAGTTCACGGACGCGGAAGCCTGCATGAACCGCTCCTCGGGCCACTGCATGACCATGGGCACGGCATCGACGATGGCCAGCATGGTCGAGGCCATGGGCATGTCCCTGCCCGGCAATGCGGCCATCCCCGCACCCGACACGCGGCGCAACCGGCTGGCACAGTTGAGCGGACGTCGCATCGTGCAGATGGTCGAGGAAGACCTCGGGATGGAAAAGATCCTGACGCGTGAAGCCTTCGAAAACGCGATCCGTGTCAATGCCGCCATCGGAGGCTCGACCAACGCCGTCATCCACCTGCTGGCCGTCGCCGGCCGCATCGGCGTCGACCTCAAGCTGGAAGACTGGGACGAGATCGGCAGCCAGATGCCCTGCCTGGCCAATCTGCAGCCGTCCGGCCATTACCTCATGGAGGACTTCTACTATGCGGGCGGCGTCCCCGCCTTGATGCGCGAGATCCGGGACATGCTCCACCTCGATGTGCTGACGGTCAACGGCCGGACGCTGGGCCAGAACATCGAAGACGCGCCCTGCTACAACCGCGACGTCATCAAAACCATCGACGAGCCTTTCAAGGCCAAGGCAGGCATCGCGGTCCTCAAGGGCAACCTGGCGCCCAATGGCGCGGTCATCAAGCCGTCCGCGGCTTCATTGCATCTGCTCAAGCACCGGGGCCGGGCAGTCGTCTTCGAGTCGATCGAGGACTTTCGTGCCCGCATCGACGACCCCGCGCTCGACATCGACGAGAACTGCGTGATGGTGCTGAAAAATTGCGGCCCTCGCGGCTATCCCGGCATGGCGGAAGTCGGGAACATGCCGCTGCCGAGCAAGATCCTGCAAAAAGGCATCACGGACATGGTGCGCATCTCGGATGCACGAATGAGCGGCACCGCATATGGGACGGTCGTCCTGCATACCTCGCCGGAAGCGGCGGCGGGCGGCCCGCTTGCGCTGGTGCGCAACGGTGACATGATCCAGCTGGATGTCGGCGAACGCAGCCTGCACCTCGAAGTGAGCGACGAGGAGCTGGCGCGGCGTAAAACGGAATGGGTCGCACCCGACATGCCGACGCGCGGCTACGCGAAGCTGTATGTGGACCACGTGCAGCAGGCCCACCTCGGCGCCGACCTCGACTTCCTCGTCGGGAAGAGCGGCGCTCCCGTGCCGCGTGAATCGCACTGATACCGGAGGGCGCGCATGAATATACCGGAATGTATCTGGAACGCGCAGGCGAAACTTGGCGAAGGCCCAATGTGGTCGGTACGCGAACAGGCCTTGTACTGGGTCGATATCCTTGGGCACCGTCTGCACCGGCATTCCCCTGCCGAGGGTCAGCGCACCTGGCAATTCGACGAGGAAATCACGGCCGTTGCCGAGCGGGCGGAAGTCGACGAATTGATCATTACGCAGCGTCACGGCTTTGCGCGTTTCAATCCCAGGACCGAAGCACTTGTCCCCCTTGTGCAGCTGGAAACCGATATGCCGGGCAACCGCTTCAACGACGGGAAGTGCGACCGGCGTGGACGCTTCTGGGCTGGCACCATGGATTTTGGTTGTGAGCAGCCGACCGGCTCGCTCTACTGCCTCACACCCGACCTGCGGTACGAACGCATGGACTCCGGCTACGCCGTCACCAATGGCCCTGCCTGGTCGGCCGACTACAGCACCATGTACCACAACGACAGTGTCAACGGCCGTGTGTATGCCTTCGACTTCGACCTGTCCTCAGGCAGGGTTTCCAACAAGCGGCTCTTCCTCCAGTTCAGCAAGGAGGATGGGTCGCCTGACGGCATGACGACAGATGCCGACGGCGGACTATGGATTGCGCACTGGGGCGCGAGCAAACTGACGCGCCACGACCCGCAAGGAAACGTCCTGCATACCGTCCAGCTGCCTTGCAGCCAGATCACCAGTTGCGCCTTCGGCGGCCAGGACTTCAGGACCCTCTACATTACCTCGGCGGCGAACGGCCTGTCCCCCGAGCAATTGGAACGCGAACCCTTGGCAGGCGGTCTATTTGCGCTGGAAATCGATATCGCCGGCCTCCCGGCCAACCAGTTCCGAGGATGAGGCAAGCAGATGACGGCTGCAACTATTACCCTTGAAAACGAAACGCAACGCCTGCAACTTGAGCCTGAGATGGGGGGCAGCGTTACCGCCTGGGATTGGAAAGCAGGAGGACTGGAAACGCCCCTGTTCCGGCCATGGGACGGTGGCTCGGGCGATCGTTATACGCTGGCCTGCTTCCCCCTCGTGCCCTGGTCCAACCGCATTACCGATGGCGGATTCGAGTTTGAAGGGAAGTTTTACCCGATCCACGCCAATCGGACCGAAGAGCACTACCCGATCCATGGCAACGGCTGGCTGCAGCCCTGGAAGCTTGCCGAGCGCGAGGACGGACGCGTCAAGCTGTCGCTGGAATCGCGTGGCTTCGACGGCAACCCCTATCACTACCGCAGCACGGAAACTTTCCTCCTGCTGCCCGACGGTTTGCAGATCGACCTGACGGTAACGAACCTGGGCCCGGCGACGATGCCCTTTGGACTCGGCCTGCATCCGTACTTCACGCGGAACAAGGAAACCCGGCTGAAGTTCAAGGCGGAAGGCGTCTGGCTGTACGGCGACGATCCGATTCCCACCGAGCACACGACCTCGTTCCCGGGCACCTGGGATTACAACCGCTTCGCCCCGCTGGAGGGGCCAATGATCGATGCCTGCTATTCAGGATGGAATGGCAAGGCGGTGATCGACTATCCGGACCGTGGCCTGTCGATCACGATGGTCATGCCCGACTGTAACGGATACACCCTCTTCTATCGCCCGCCGAACAAGGATTTCTTCTGCCTCGAGCCAATCACCCATCCCATCAACGCGTTCCACATGCCGAACCAGCCCGGCCTTGCCTACCTCACGCATGGAGACAGCTTTGCGTTGCGGGCGAAGTTCCTCGTCGGTCCTTCAGCCGGCAGTGCTTAGGCTCCGGTAGCCGCTCATGACGAGCGAGCAGTTTCGGCCGTCGGACTGCAAACGAGCCCTGCTTCCGACCGCCAGCGTCGCCTTCTCCCGCGTATGGCCGAACGGCAGGCCGGCCACGATCGGCACGTTCAGCCGCGCACGCAGGTAGGCAAGCATGGCGTCGAATGAATAACCGTTGTCGTAGTCATTGAGCGAATATCCGGAGAAGTCACCGAGCACGACTGCGTTCTGATCGAGAAGGCCGGCATATTCCAGCTGCAGCAGCATGCGCTCGATCTTGTATGGATGCTCGTTTACATCTTCGATGAAAAGGATGCCGCCTTCGATGCGGGGAAGATAGGGCGTGCCGACCATATGCGTCAGCATGGCCAGGTTCCCTCCCCAAAGCACGCCAGACACGTCGATTTCCGGATTGCTGTCCGCCTGGAAGGCTACGGTATGGGACGGCCCCGCCATGCAGCGCCAGAAATGATCGAGCGTGAAATCGCTCGGATCGTCGCGCGAAAAATCGATGCAGACCATGGGCCCGGCAAAGCTTGCCGTCCCACGGGCAAGCAGCGCCATGTGCAAGGCGGTAAAGTCGCTGTGCCCGACGAAGAGTTTGCCGCTGCCGGCAAGCAGTGAAAGGTCGATACCGGGCAGGATGCGTGACATCCCATATCCGCCTCGCAGCGCCATCACCACCTGCACCTCGGGGTTCGCGGCCGCTTCATGCAGCTGCCGTATGCGTTCCTCGTCGGTGCCACCGAAGCGCTGGTGCTTCCGGTCCGGGGCGTAGTATTCGTACACAGTACACCCGTGCCCACGCAATCGTTCAATGCCACGCGCATAACTGCACGGGTCGGGCGCATAGCCGCTCGGCGCGACGACCGCCACGCCGATATTGGTCCTGTCCATGTCCGGAATCTTTTAGTTTGCCTCGAAAAGGGTATTGTAGAGCACCCGGGCAGTCGTTCAGGATCAGCCGATCAGAAAACGCCGAAGCGCTGCAAGCGTGCCGGATCGAGGTAAAGCAGCTTCTTCAATCCGAGTCCCCCGCTCCGGTCGAAACGTTGCCACGCGCCCTCCGGCTGCGCCAGTCTGTCGGCGACGGCATACAGGGCCGTCGGGTTCATTCCAATACCAAAGTGGCTCGCATGCACTTCGATATTCTCGGCGCGCTCGGATTCCTTCTCCACGCAGCACTGCCATGCGACGATGCCGTCCGTGCGGCTGTAGATGGACGTAGTGGGCACAGGCGGCGGCTCCTTCATCCCCGTGAGGCGCGGGTCGGTATCGATGCTCTGGCCGCTGGTGAACTCATACAGCCTCCACGCATTATTAGCGCGCGGCGAACCCGAGAACGGCGTGCCCAAGGTGATCACGCTCCTGACGTCCTCCGGGATCATTTTTGCAATTTCGCGTGCATAGATGCCGCCGAGGCTCCACCCCACCAGACTTACGCTGCGGCCGTGCTCTGCGCGCAATTGCCGCACGCGTGCGATGCAGGATTCGATCACGCCGGGACGCGGCCCGCGGTTCACGCCTTGCTCCCACGCATACGGCACGTAACCGCGGTCCTTGAGGAAGTTGCGCAGCACCAGCGTCGTCATGTCGCCCGTTGCAAGCCCGGGGAAAACAACCACCGGGTGCCCGTCACCCTGCGGTGCCTGCCGAAGAATGGGCAGCGTCACGAGTGACGCCCACAATTCCCAGGGAGCCCTTCCCTCCAGCGCCAGCAGAAACCAGCCGGGCGCCTTGACATCACCCTGCGTACTCGCGGCGCCCCGGCGCGACCTGATGCGGGATACCGCCTCCGAAAAATTCAGCAATTGGGCCAAGGATGGCTCTCCTTACTTGAAATCGACGACCGGGGATTCGCCTTTTATGCGCTCCGCACTTCAGGTTCCTGGCCATGCTTGCAATGGGCAGCAATCAGGCCTGACAGGAGCGCGTCGAGCGCGGGGGGGAAGTCATGTCCCATTCCCTCGATGACTTTCAGCGTTGCGCCGCGCACAAAATGCGCGACGTCCCGTCCGCACGCCAGAGGGACGAGCGGATCGTCCGTGCCATGGATGACCAGGGTCGGCACCTTGATCGTGCGCAGCAGCGCCATCTGGTCGCCCGAGGACGCAACAGCCATCATCTGGCGCGCGGTTCCGCTCACGCTCACCTTGCGGCGCACGCTTTCCGTTATGCGCCTGCGCAGCTCCGCTTCCGGCACAGGATAACGGCTTCCGCCGAGGACACGAAACAGCTCCATGTTGTGTTCGACCACGCTGTTAAAGTCACGCGGGTTCTTCGGCCGCGAAAACATCGCATGACTGGCCGCCATCGTCGGTCCGGGCAGTCCCGGACGCCCGCTGGTCGACATGATGGAAGTGAGGGTCAGGACACGTTCCGGGTGACGGCCCGCAATGATTTGCGCGATCATGCCGCCCATCGATGCACCGACAATGTGCGCCTTTTCGATCCCGAGGGCGTCGAGCAGGCAGACTGCATCCTTGGCCATGTCGTACAGCGTGTAGCCGCTGAACAGGGGCATATGGAACAGCGATTTGAAAAACGCCATTTGCAGGTTGGGCTTGCCAAAGTGATCCATCTTGGTCGACAGTCCGCTGTCGCGGTTATCGAAACGGATGACGCGGAAGCCCTCGTCGGTCAGTCCCTTGCAGAATGCATCGGGCCACGAAATGAGCTGCAGTCCCAGTCCGGCGATAAGCAGGATCGGCTCCCCTTTTGGATCGCCTTGTATGTCGTAGGCCAGCTTGATGCCGTTGGCTTCTGTGAATGGCAAAGGTATTCCTTCACGGTTGTTGCATTGGCGCTGCATTCGCCTGGTGCGGCGCGCAGTGGAAGCAGCAATCCCCATGCCGAGCCGGAATGGGTGGTTCTTGAAGGGGCAATGCCTGTGCGTGTGTAATTTCGGCACGCCGCGGTGGAAAAAATTCCCTGCGATGCCGCGGTCAATCCTGCCTGGTGCCAACAGCCTGGTCGATCAGCTTCTGCGCTGACCGGCGGCGTTCGGCAAAAAATTCCTTCAGCAAAGCGCTGCATTCCTCCACCATCACCCCACCTGTCACTTCCGTGTGGTGGTTGAGCTTCTCCTGTTCGAACAGGTTGACCACGGAGCCGCATGCACCGGTCTTGGGGTCGGGCGCACCGAATACCACCCGAGCAAGCCGTGCATGCATCATGGCGCCGGCACACATGGCGCAGGGCTCCAGCGTGACATAGAGCTCGCAGCCCGGCAGCCGGTAGTTCCCGAGGATTTCCGCTGCCGCGCGCAATGCCATGATCTCGGCATGCGCGGTCGGGTCGTGCGTCCCGATGGGCTGGTTGAAACCCGTTGCGACGATTTCGCCATCCTTCACCACCACGGCGCCGACCGGCACCTCGCCCAGCGCCCAGGCATTGTGCGCCTGGGAAATCGCCTGGTGCATATAGATGGAGTCTTGCATGTCAGTCGTCGGCCGTGATCTCGGCCCAGCAGTTTGGGGTTTCGTGGAGCACCAGCTTGTGCAAGCGCAGTCCGGTTCCGTACCGATCCTTGTACGTAGCCTGGAGGATCTTGAACGCGGTCTGCGCAAGATTCTCCACGGTCGGGATGCTGTCGATGATCACGGTCTTGTGGCCCGGAATACTTTCGAGGAATTCGCGCACCGCTGTGTCCTTCGCATAGGCCAGGAAGGCGTGGTCCCAGACATCAACCAGATGCTGTTTCGCCAGGGCCTTCACGTCCGAGAAGTCCATGATCATGCCGTTGTCGGAGCTGCCCTCCTCGTGGATGATGTCGCCGACGAGGGTGATCTCGAGGGTGTAACGGTGGCCGTGCAGGTTGCGACACTGGCTCTTGTGATCGGGAATGCGGTGGCCGGCATCGAATTCGAGCTTGCGGGTAATGGTCAACATGGTATTCAGGGTATTTGCAGCAGCTTGTGTGTCTGCAGGCTCAGTTTCCACTTCGGGTTGTTCCGGCATGTTTCGATGGCAAGACGGGTGTTGCGTTCTGCATCAGGGCCGTCCATCGGCTGCAGGTAAAAGTGCTCGAAGTCGAGCGATTCGTAGTCCGCGATGTGCTGGCTCACCTGTGGAACGACGACTTTCAGCTCATTTCCATGGTGTACCGCCAGCTCGGAGCCCACCTTCGGGCTCACGCACACCCAGTCCACACCTTCCGGAACGGGAATCGTGCCGTTGGTCTCGATCGCGATTTCGAATCCACGCGCATGCATGCAGGCGATCAAGGCTTCATCGAGCTGCAGGAGCGGTTCGCCGCCGGTGAAAACGACGAACTTGCTCTTCGTGTACGACGCAGGCCAGAGCGCATCGATCTGGTCGGCGAGGCTATCGCCGTTCGCATACTTTCCGCCGCGTTCACCATCCGTGCCGACGAAATCCGTGTCGCAGAATTTGCAGACTGCCGATGCGCGGTCGCTTTCCCTGCCAGTCCACAGGTTGCATCCTGCAAACCGGCAAAACACGGCGGGACGTCCCGCATGGGTGCCCTCGCCCTGCAAGGTGTAAAAAATTTCTTTAACGCTGTAAGTCATTGCGTTTCCGGATACGGGAACGGCACATGCCGCGAGCCGTGCCGCGGGACTTGGCCCGCGCACGCCTCTATTCCAACCTCTTCAAATCCGGCAGGGTGCCGGGGCGGGAATCGTTATTCCCACTCGATCGTTGCAGGCGGCTTGCCCGAAATGTCGTAGACCACACGATTCAGGCCACGCACCTCGTTAATGATGCGGTTCGACACCTTGCCCAGCAAGTCGTGCGGCAGGTGCGCCCAGTGTGCCGTCATGAAATCCTGCGTCTGCACGGCGCGCAGTGCCACCACGTAGTCGTAGGTCCGGCCGTCGCCCATGACGCCGACGGATTTGACCGGCAGGAAGACTGCGAACGCCTGGCTGGTCTTGTCGTACCAGGAACGGCCTTCCACGTCGACGGCCGCGCGCAGTTCCTCGATAAAAATCGCGTCTGCACGGCGCAGCAGGTCGGCGTATTCCTTCTTCACCTCGCCGAGGATGCGCACGCCCAGGCCCGGCCCCGGGAACGGATGGCGGTACACCATATCGTGCGGCAGGCCGAGCGCCACGCCGAGTTCGCGGACTTCGTCCTTGAACAGTTCGCGCAGCGGCTCCAGCAGCTTCAGGTTCAGCGTCTCGGGCAGGCCGCCGACGTTGTGGTGGCTCTTGATGGTGTGCGCCGTCTTCTTGCCCTTGCCGGCGCTCTCGATGACGTCGGGGTAAATCGTTCCTTGCGCCAGCCACTTCGCGTTCTTCAACTTGCCGGCTTCCGCCTGGAAGACTTCCACGAATTCGCGGCCAATGATCTTGCGCTTTGCTTCCGGGTCGGTGACGCCGGCCAGCTTGCCCATGAACTGTTCGGTGGCATCCACACGGATCACCTTCACGCCCAGGTTCTTGCCGAACATGTTCATGACCATTTCGCCTTCATTCAGGCGCAGCAAGCCATGATCGACGAACACGCAGGTCAGCTGGTTACCGATCGCGCGGTGGATCAGCGCCGCTGCCACGCTGCTGTCGACTCCGCCGGACAGGCCAAGGATCACTTCCTCGTCGCCCACCTGCTTGCGAATCGCCTCGATAGCTTCGGAAATGTAGTCCGGCATGTTCCAGTCCGACTTGCAGCCGCAGATCTCATGCACGAAGCGGCCGAGGATGGCCTTGCCCTGCACAGTGTGCGTGACTTCCGGGTGGAACTGGACCGCATACAGCTTGCGCTCCTCGTCCGCCATTGCGGCGATCGGGCAGTTGTCGGTCGACGCCATCAGCTTGAAGCCCGGCGGCATCTCGATGATCTTGTCGCCGTGACTCATCCATACCTTGAGCATGCCGTGGCCTTCGGAGGTCACGAAATCGCTGATGCCGTTCAGCAGCGACGTATGGCCACGTGCCCGAACCTCCGCATAGCCGAACTCACGCACCTTGCCCATCTCGACCTTGCCGCCGAGTTGTTCAGCCATGGTCTGCATACCGTAGCAAATGCCGAGGACCGGCACGCCGGCCTCGAACACTGCCCTCGGTGCGCGCGGCGTATCGCCCTCGGTCACCGAGTTCGGCCCGCCGGACAGGATGATGCCGGACGCCCCGTAGCTACGCACAAAGTCGTCGCTGACATCGTAGGGATACACCTCGGAGAACACGCCTGCTTCGCGGACGCGCCGGGCGATCAGCTGGGTAACCTGGGAACCGAAATCGAGAATGAGAATTTTGGAGTGCATGGATGTGCTTCTGCTATCAGGATAAATCTGGTGTCGCGGTAATGACGCGATTGCGTCCCGCATCTTTTGCCGCATAGAGGGCCATATCGGCCTTACTGATCAAATCTTCGGTGGTCGCTGACGGGAACAGGTCCGTGGACGCAATCCCCGCGCTGATCGTCAGGTTCAGCGCCACCCCGTTGATGGATTCCGGCTGCGCGGCAATCGTCGCCCGCATGCGCTCGGCCACCGCCGTTGCTGTCTTGTGGGATGATCCCGGCAGCACGATCAGGAATTCCTCGCCGCCGTAACGCCCCAACGCTTCCTCCGGACGAATACAGGACCGCAACCTGCTCGCGACCTTCACCAGCACCGCGTCACCCGCGGGATGCCCATAGGTGTCGTTAATCTTCTTGAAGTAATCGAGATCAGCGACAATCAGCGACAGCGGAACACCCGCCTTGTCGCACCGGATCGCCTCGATCGTCAGGATCCGCATGATTGCACCACGGTTCCAGGTCCCGATCAGGGGATCGATCAAGGACTTGCGGCGCAGGTTCTTGTTCTTTTTCTCCAGTGCGAGCTGCGACTCGTTCATCACGCGCAACTCAAGCTCGCGCTCCACCAGTGCCGCCAGGTCGGCCAGGGACTGCCTCTCGCCTTCCCTGAACATCGGACGGGGGGAGTAATCGACGAGGCATATCTTCCCCGCCAGCGATTTGTCCGGGTTGTAAACCGGATGGGACGCGTAGAAACGGATGTACGGGCTTCCCGCCACATAGCGATGCTGCCCAAGGGACCGATGCGAGCCGACGTCAGGCACGACCACGGACTCTTCGGAAGCCGAGATCTCGTAGCAGAACGCCGTTTCGATCTCGGCCATCGACCCGGCCACTTCAGATGCCGGTTGCGTGTCTCCAAAGACGACGATGCAGTTCGCCACGTCGAACAGTTTCTTGCCCAGCCGGCGGATGCGATGCAAATGCTGGTCGCCCTCGCCCTCCACCCGGTCGGCCAGCGCCGCTGGATCGGCTCGCGCGGAACTGTCCGTCGTCATCGAACCGGTCCCTTTGCAATCGGATCGAAACGATCAATCTGCACGGTAGTTCGGCGCTTCTTTCGTGATCTGCACATCGTGGACATGCGATTCACGCATGCCAGCCGATGTGATCTCCACGAATTCGGCCTTCTCGCGGAACTCGTCGATCGAAGCGCAACCACAGTAGCCCATCGAGGAGCGCACGCCGCCCACCAACTGGTAAATGATTGCCAGGACGCTGCCCTTGTACGGGACGCGGCCTTCGATGCCTTCGGGGACCAGCTTGTCAGCGTTGTTCGCCGCATCCTGGAAGTAGCGGTCGGCGGAACCTTCCGACATGGCGCCAAGGCTTCCCATACCGCGGTAGGACTTGTAGGAGCGGCCCTGGTAAAGAATGACTTCACCCGGCGCCTCTTCGGTGCCTGCGAACATGCTGCCCATCATCACGCTCGACGCGCCTGCGGCAAGTGCCTTGGCAATGTCACCGGAGAAGCGGATACCGCCGTCGGCGATGCACGGAATGCCGGTGCCCTTGAGTGCATCGGCCACATTCGAAATTGCGGTAATCTGGGGAACGCCAACGCCCGCAACAATGCGGGTAGTGCAGATCGAGCCAGGGCCGATACCGACCTTCACGCCGTCCGCACCATGTTCGGCCAGCGCGATTGCCGCAGCCGCCGTGGCGATATTGCCGCCGATGACATCAACCTGCGGGTAGTTCGACTTGACCCACCTCACGCGGTCCAGCACGCCCTTGGAATGACCGTGCGCAGTGTCGACAACGATAACGTCCACCCCGGCCTTGACCAGAAGATCGATGCGCTCGTCATTATCGGGACCGACGCCGACTGCTGCGCCCACGCGCAGCTTGCCGTGCTCGTCCTTGCTTGCATTGGGGTGTTCGGTCGCCTTCTGGATATCCTTGACAGTGATGAGGCCACGCAGCTCGAACGCGTCATTCACCACCATGACACGCTCCAGGCGGTGCTTGTTCATGAGGCGCTTGGCTTCCGCGAGGTCGGCACCTTCCTTGACGTACACCAGCTTCTCTCGCGGCGTCATCTTGGCGCGCACCTCGGCATCCAGGTCCTCTTCAAAGCGCAGGTCGCGGTTGGTGATGATACCGACAACGGTCTTGCCTTCCACGACCGGAAAGCCGCTGATGCCATGTTGTTCACGCAGCGAAATCACATCGCGGATGCGCATCGTCGGCGGAATCGTGATCGGGTCACGCAGCACGCCGGACTCAAAGCGCTTCACCTTCGCCACCTCCCGCGCCTGATCCTTCGGCTTCAGGTTCTTGTGCACGATACCGATGCCGCCTTCCTGCGCCATCGCGATCGCCAGCCTGGCCTCGGTCACGGTATCCATTGCAGCCGACAGCAGCGGGATGTTCAGCGTGATATTGCGCGACAGGCGCGTTTTCAGGGAGGTGTCTTTGGGGAGGATGTCCGAGTGTGCGGGGACGAGCAGCACGTCATCGAACGTGAGTGCTTTTTGGAGTAGACGCATAGTGATTCCTATAGGCGCAAAAGCGGATTATACAGTAATCCATCCAGTACGTCGTTTTTACATACAGTGCAGGAATGACAAGGACCGCGTTTCATTGACAGTGGAGATAAAGCATGGCGAAATCCCCCTATCCCTGCAATCGAAGGAATCCGATGAAGCAAGTGCCGTTGCTGAACCTCTTGGCCACCTCGGTGGCACTGTCCGCCCTCCTGTTCCCTCCTGCTGCGCTGGCGCAGTACGTCTGGCTCGACGAGAAGGGAACGAAGCAGTTTTCCGACATGCCGCCTCCGCCGTCGGTGCCGCGCAACCGGATCCTGAAACAGCCCGGCGGCACACTGCCGGCCGCTCCACAGGAAGCCGGAGACGTGAAACCGCCTGCACCGGCAAAGGCCGAGCCGACGCTGGCGGAAAAGAATGCCGAATTCCGCAAACGGCGTTCGGAACAGGCCGAGAAGGAAAAGAAAGCTGCCGAAGAAGCTGCGCGAGCCGCAGACAATGCAAAAAACTGCGAACGCGCGCGCGATTACCAGCGTTTACTCGACTCCGGCGAACGCATCGTCCGTACGGACAAGAATGGCGAGCGCTCCTACTTGTCAGACGAACAACGCACGCAGGAATCCCGCGACAACAAGCGCAACCTGGCCGATTGCAAGTAAATAAACTCTCGGCAGGAGCAAAAAAGCCCGGTATTCACCGGGCTTTTTTTTCACTCTTCTTCTCCGCACGTTTGCGCCGGGATTCTTTGGGATCCGCAATGAGGGGACGGTAGATCTCGACCCGGTCTCGTTCATGCAAACCGGAATCCAGCGTCTTCAACTTCCCATACACACCGACCTTGCAATTCTCGAGATCGATCCCGGGCACTTCGTTCAACAAGCCACTCTGCTCGATCGCCGCCCTGATCGTCGCTGCCGAATCCACCTTCAAT
>Ga0196981_1000224_pt1 | contig 36257 bp, 33 predicted proteins | sample S3_2013CmetaG_FD_155462 | JGI IMG/M metagenome (GOLD analysis project Ga0196981, IMG submission 155462) | Soil microbial communities from Anza Borrego desert, Southern California, United States - S3_20-13C | ecosystem: Environmental > Terrestrial > Soil > Desert | place: USA: California... | reverse complement strand
GTATACGACCTCAACGCCCGCTTTTTCCGCAAGCACTTTCAAAGCACCCTTAAAATCCAAGCCCTCGATCTGCTGCACGAAAGAAAAAATATCGCCGCCGACATTGCAGCCAAAGCAGTGATACGTGCCGCGCTCTGGAGAAACGAAAAAAGACGCGGTGCGCTCGGCGTGGAATGGGCAACGTGCACGCATGTTCTGCCCGCTTCGTTCGAGCTTTACGTATTGCGACACAACATCGACAATTGATAGTCGATCCTTAACCTGCTGAACAGTATCCGCCATCTCCACTATTATGCTCCGAACAGCCCGGAAAAGCGAAAAAGAACAGGTCCCGGAGCATAAGCACCGAGACCTGATTGTTGTTAGCCGATTCCGAGTCGGCTTACGCGGTCGCCGCAGCTATGCGCGGCCGCATGAAGTTTTCGACTTCTGTAAGGCAGGGAAAGTTCTTGTTCCCGAATTGCTGGACCATAATAGCCCCAACCGCAGTCGCGAAGTAGACATGCTGTTGCCACGATATTGCCGATCCCCAATGATCCAGGGATGCGAGCAGGGCGCCTTGGAAGCCGTCTCCTGCTCCACTTGTATCCAGAACATTCATCCGCGGCACGTGCACCGCAGGAGTATGAGTTCTGATTTTCGGAGCGAACCATTCCACCCCTTTTTCGCCCATCGTGATACCTCCGAATTTGCAACCTTTTGAGCGCAGCAATTCGAAGAACTCGTCGTGCGAACACTTCAGACTGTCGAAGTACTTCTCCGACGCAAACACTATTGTCGAGAAGTGAAGCAGCTCTTCTGTGTTCGGCCGCACATTTGCGTCGAGTGATACGTCGAGGCCCTTGGCGCGGAACGCTTCGGCATAGTAGCGAGCCGCCTCGGCTTCTTTACCGTCCAGATGGAGCCGTTTGTAATTGGACGGATCCAACTTTGGAAACTCGTTCGGGGAAACGTACATCGGATCCGGATCGCGCTCAAGGGAACGATCCATCCCCTGTGGTCTCACAATCGAGATTGGCGTTTCCAATACATCGCGAGGATGAAGTTGGATGCCTGCATTCCCCATCGAGGTCCTGATTTCATTGCCGATGCCGTCGAGACCGAGCGGAGCTAGGAGCTCGCACGGAAGTTGAAGCTGTCGGTAACAGCGGGCTGCATTTGTTGCTCCGCCTCCGGCGCAACGAACTTGTTTGTTAGATGTATGCTTTTCGTTCGGGCCCGGCCAATGATCTGTGTCTCGAGTGATGTCGAAGCACAATCCGCCCAAAAAGAGCGCGGGCTTGTGTTGTTTCATTGCCTTAACCTTTCTCTCAAGGAGCTGTGAAAACGAAACACGCCCCTTGAGGGCGTGCATTGATTTAGGCAGATTCTATTTCTCTTTGCTGCATCGCAGCACGAATCTGCATGCCGGAACTCTAACAGAGCCTGAAGCGATGGCAATGTGGACAGCTCGTTTCTTCATGAGCAAGCGTCGTTGCGCACTCGCTGAGCTACGTGTAAATTGTCCGCTCGGCTGAATTACAGCCATGTTCAAAGAGGTCTGTCATGCCTGACATGATCATCAAATTCTACGAAGGACCAAAGGGGCCGGTAGGAATACGAGTGATTTATGAGATGCAGGAAATGCCACGCGGTAAACTCGGGCTATTTTTCAGCCTCACATACTTCAACCCGGTTCTTGGCAATCGGCACCTGACTCACGGCTTTCTGGATCCGAAAACTGCGATTCGCAGGAAGAGGAAAAGGAGAGCCAAGTGATTCGGTCTCGTAATCAAAAACGGCCCCGGATTTCTCCGAGGCCGTTTTCTTTTTCTTGACTCTAAGCTTATTTGTCGGACACTTCGCGATCGCGCTCCGTTGTAGGCACTTCTACCGGGGCTTGTGCTGCAAGCTCGCTTTCCATGTCTGCGATCATTTCGTGCTTCCTGCTCCCCTTGAATCCAGTACCTGCTGGAATGAGGCGTCCGATGATGACGTTCTCCTTGAGACCCACAAGGCGGTCGACAGAGCCTGCCACAGCGGCCTCCGCGAGCTTGCGAGGTGTGTTTTGGAAGGAAATTGCCGAGAGGAAGGATGCGCGTGTGAGCGACACTTCTGTAATACCGAGCAAAAGCTGCTTTGCTTTTGCCGGCTCGCCTTCTGATTCCTTCGCGGTTCTGTTGATGCGTTCGAATTCGAAGTCTGCGATGATCTCGCCTGCCGATACTCCAGTCTCACCAGAGTTCGAAACCTGTACGCGGCTGAACATCTGCTTGATGATGATCTCAAGGTGTTTGCGCGCGGTCGAGACTCCCTGCAGTTCGTAAATGCGAGTGACTTCGCTGATGATGTATTCCTGCGCCCTCTCCTTTCCTGCGAGCGTGAAGAGCTCTTCGAGGTCTGCAGAACCGTCAGTGAGGAAGTCGCCCTTAGTGACTGTTGCCCCTTGTTTGACGATTATCTGACGGAGTGGGTGGACGCGGTATTCGGTTTCTTTTTTGAGTGCTTTGCCCGATTTCGCGCCGCCCTTTGAGCCCACGTCAGGGAGGATCGTAATCACGGTCTCTTGGCCGTCCTTGACGATGTCAGTGATGACTCCGGAAACACGTGCGAGAAGTGCTGGGAGTTTCGGCATGCGGCATTCGAATATTTCTTCGACGCGCGGGAGACCCATCGTGATGTCTCCGCCGGCTGTCGCAACACCTCCAGTGTGGAAGGTACGCATCGTAAGCTGGGTACCGGGTTCCCCGATCGCTTGTGCGGCAACCACACCCACGGCCTCTCCGAGGTCTACCATTTCACCTGTGGTGAGGTCTGTGCCGTAGCATTTCTGACAAACACCACGTGCGACTTTGCATGTGATCGGCGATCGGACGAGGACTTCTGTTGCGCCACTTTCTTCAAGCGCTTTAGCATCATCGTGCTTGAGAAGTGTGTTGCGCTTAAATGCACCGTTCTCCTCTGCGAGTACGCGTCCTACGACACGTTCTGCGAATGAGCCACCGATGTCTTCTTTGCCAGGACGGTTGATGGTGACACCTTCTTTCGTGCCGCAGTCTTCTTCGAGAATGACCACGTCGTGCGCGACATCGAAAAGACGGCGCGTGAGATAGCCTGCACGCGCGGTGTTTAGCGCGGTGTCGGCCAAACCTTTTCTCGCGCCGTGCGTCGAGATGAAGTATTCGATCGGTGAGAGACCTTCCTTATAGGAAGAAAGAATCGGAAATTCGATAATCTCACCGCGTGGGTTGGTGATGAGACCTTTCATACCTGCCATTTGGTGAAGCTGCACCGCGCTTCCACGGGCGCCAGAAGTGATCATGTCGTGCACCGGGCCATTCGGGTCGAGGGATTCGATGACGTGCTTCCTAAGCTCACCGGATACTTTGCCCCACGCCTCGATCGTCATACGGCGGCGTTCTGTTTCAGTCAGGAGTCCGGAGAGGAAGCTTTCCTGTTCCTTCGCCGCATTTTCGCGTCCTGCACGAACGAGCTCCTCCTTAATAGGCGGCACGATGACATCAGAGAGTGACCATGTAATACCGGCGTATGTCGCGTAGCGGAAGCCGAATGCTTTTATCTTATCGAGAATCTTCGGGATGCCGTCGAGTTTGTAGTGCGTGACGAGGTCCTGTACCAGGCGCTGCATGCGCTTGTTGGTGATCTCTTCGTTCACGAACGGGAAGTCGCTTGGCAAGACGGAGTTGAAGAGAAGTCGGCCGACGGTCGTTTCGAATACTTTGCCGCCGAAGTGCTCGTATTTTTTGCTGTCCCCTGGCAAAACTTGCACTTTCGCGCGGAGATCGATTGCACCGAAGTCGTGTGCGGTTATAGCGGAGTTCGTTGTTGGGAATGTGCGGCCTTCGCCCTTAGCACCAGGAAGTACTTTCGTCATCCAATAGCAGCCCAAAACAATGTCGAGAAGCTTGGAGGCCACGACGACGTCGCCGCTGCCCGGCTTCAGAATGTTTTTGTTCGCAGACATTATTTCCTTTGCTTCCATTTGTGCGGCTTCCGAAAGCGGCACGTGTACGGCCATCGCGTCTCCGTCGAAGTCGGCGTTGTACGCAGGGCAGACCAGCGGGTGCACCTGGATCGCGTTGCCTTCGATAAGAACCGGTCTGAACGCCTGAATGGATTGGCGGTGGAGGGTCGGCGCGCGGTTTAGAAGCACGTATTTATTTGTGATCGCATCTTCGAGAATTGGCCACACCTCTGGCGCCTCGTCTTCGATAAGACGTCCTGCTCCCCGGATGTTGTATGCGAGTTCCCTATCGAGAAGTCCGTGTATGACGAACGGGCGGAAAAGTTCGAGCGCCATGTGTTTCGGAAGACCACACTCGTCGAGTGCGAGGTCGGGACCGACAACGATCACGGAGCGACCCGAGTAGTCCACACGTTTACCGAGGAGGTTTTGACGGAGGTAGCCGTGCTTACCCTTGAGGTAGTCTGCGAGCGATTTGAGCGCGCGGCGACGGCCGCCGAGAATCCCTGCGACTCCTGCGCCTCGGCGCATGGAGTTGTCGAGGAGTGCGTCGACTGCTTCCTGCAAGATGCGCTTTTCGTTTCTCAAGATGACTTCGGGCGCGTGTATTGCCTGTAAGCGCTTGAGACGATTGTTTCTGTTGATGACGCGGCGATAGAGGTCATTCAGGTCGCTCGACGCGTGGCGGCCTCCTTCGAGGGCAACCATGGGCCTTAGTGCCGGCGGCACGACCGGGAGACGCGTTACGAACATCCATTCTGGGCGTACTCCGGAGCGAGAAAGTGCTTGCGCGAGTGCGAGGCGCTTTTTTAGCTTGTCGCGCTCTGCAGCCGGTGCTTTCTCCCCTTCTTCCTTAAGGCGTTTGATGAATTCGTTGATGTCGAGGTTTCGCAAAATGTTGTACAGCGCCTCGGCACCGATCGTTGCGCGGAACATCGCGCCGTATTTGACCGCAAAGAGGTGGTACGCAGCTTCGTCCAAAACGCTTCCGATCTGGATCGAGTCGATCTCTTTTTTTGCTTTCTGTGCTTTTTCCTTGAGCGTCGTTTTTGCGTCGGCGTTCGAGGTGGCTTTGCTCTTCGTTTGGTATTCCTGTTCGAGATCTTTGAGAAGCTTGGTGCGTTCATTTTCGTCGACGTGAGTCACGATGTAGCCTGCAAAGTACACCACCTTCTCTACCTCTGCCGCAGAAAGTCCGAGCATGAGGGCGATACGAGACGGAATGCCGCGGAGGAACCAAATGTGTGCGACGGGAGTAGCAAGGTCGATATGACCCATGCGCTCACGGCGCACGATCGCGCGCGTGATCTCCACGCCACACTTTTCACACACGACTCCGCGGAAGCGGATGCCACGGTATTTTCCGCAGTAACATTCGTAGTCTTTTTCAGGACCGAATACGCGCTCGTCGAAAAGTCCGTTCTTTTCGGGGCGCTGTGTGCGGTAGTTGATCGTCTCCGGCTTCGTTATCTCGCCGAAACTCCACTCCAAAATGCGCTCGGGGGAAGCAAGTCGCATCACGACTGCCTCAAAATCCTGTGGGATGACGTCTTTTTTACGCATATTAGTTTCGGTTATCTGATCTCATAGAACCTTCCGTAAACTCGATGTCGATGCCAAGTCCGCGAAGGTGTCGAACAAGGACGTTGAAGGTAGCCGGTGTGTTTGATTCCTCGATGCGCTTGCCCGACACGATTGCATCGAAGGCAGCAGATCGGCCCAAGATGTCGTCTGATTTAATAGTGAGAACTTCGCGCAAGCTGTAGGCAGCGCCGTACCCTAGGAATGCCCAGACTTCCATTTCTCCAACACGCTGACCACCGTTTTGCGCTTTACCGCCCAAAGGCTGTTGTGTGGTGAGAGAGTACGGACCGATCGAGCGCATTGTATCTTGTCTTCCACCATGTGGTGAAGCTTCAACATGTACATGACTCCGACCGCGACAGGCTGCGCAAAGGCCTCACCCGTCCTGCCGTCGAAGAGTGTGCGCTTGCCGCTTTCGTGAAAGCCGGCCGTTTTCAGTTCTTCGCGAATTTCTGCTTCGGTCGCTCCTGAAAATGCTGGCACGATTGCTTGATAGCCGAGAGTTTCTGCCGCAAGCCCCAAGTGGAGCTCGAGGATTTGGCCGAGGTTCATACGAGAAGGCACACCGAGTGGGGTCAGAATGATGTCCACCGGCTCACCGTTTTCATCAAATGGCATGTCCTCTTCTGGAAGCACTCGTGAGATAACACCTTTGTTTCCGTGACGACCTGCGAGCTTGTCTCCGACAGAGATCGTGCGGAGCTGTGCCACCTCTACGTGCACGCGTTTAATAACGCCGCTTTCGAGCTGGTCGCCGCTCTCACGTGAGAATATTTTGACACCAACAACGCGGCCGCGCTTGCCACCTTCCATGCGCAGAGATGTGTCTTTCACGTCCTTTGCTTTCTCGCCGAAGATCGCGTGCAGGAGGCGCTCTTCCGGAGTGAGCTGCGTTTCGCCCTTAGGCGTCACTTTTCCTACCAAGATGTCGCCGGGGCGCACTTCGGCACCAATCCGGACAACACCGTCCTCGTCGAGGTTGCGGAGTTTGAATTCAGAAACGTTCGGAATGTCGTGGGTCGTGACTTCGGGACCAAGTTTGGTGTCGCGAACGACGCACACGAACTCTTCCATGTGGATCGATGTAAACCGCGCGTTCTTTGCGAGGCGCTCCGAAATAACGATGGCGTCCTCGTAGTTGGCGCCGAACCACGGCAAGAATGCGACGCGGACGTTTTGACCGATCGCGATTTGGCCGCCTACAGAGGTAGAGGTGTCAGCAAGTGTCGCACCGCGCTTTACGGTGTCTCCAAGAGAAACTGCGGGGCGCTGGTGAAAGGTCGTGAAGCCGTTCGTTCGAGAAAAATTGACCAACGGGTATTCTTTGGTTTTGCCATCAGAATTCTTAACCTTGATCATTTGTGCGTCGACATAGGTCACTTCTCCACCGTCTTCTGCGATAACGAGGCGACCGGAGTCGCGAGCTGCCGCGCTCTCAACGCCTGTTGCAACGACTGGTGCTTCAGGAGCGACAAGCGGCACAGCTTGTTTCTGCATGTTGGAACCCATGAGGGCGCGGTTTGCGTCGTCGTTCTCGACAAACGGGATCAAGGACGTTGCGACCGAGAAAAGCTGGTTCGTCGCGACTTCCATGTAGTCGAGCTCTTCTCGCTTCATCAAGATTGGCTTTCCTGCCTTACGAGCCTCGACGAATTTTTCCGTGATCTTTCCGTTCTCGTCGCGAGCTGTCGCTGCGTGCGCGATTGAGTATTGTTCTTCCTCAAGCGCGTTCAAATAGACGATCTCTTTCGTGATCTGTCCCTTTTCTACTTTTGCATATGGCGTTTCGATGATGCCGAATTCGTTGGGGCGCGCGTAGAGCGACATGTGCAACACGAGACCGATGTTCTTACCTTCAGGCGTGTGTATCGGGCATACGCGACCATAGTGCGAGGAGTGCACGTCGCGCACTTCGAGGCCAGCGCGCTCGGAAGTGAGACCGCCTCGGCCGAGGGTCGAGAGCGTACGGAGGTGTTCTATTTCGTCGAGAATGTTGTACTGCTGCATGAGCTGCGAGAGCTGGTCTGTGGTGAAGAATTCGCGGATCGCAGCTTGGAAAGGACGTGGGTTTACAAATTGCACCGGAAGAGAGGTTTCCGGATCAACCATCGCCATACGGTCCTGGATGTTTCGCTTCATGCGCGAGAGACCTACGCGCATGCGGCTCTCGAGGAGCTCACCTACGAAGCGCACGCGGCGGAAACCAAGGTGGTCGATGTCATCTGCCTGTGCGGCAGGGTCTGCGTTCAATTCTGCGATGTGGGTCACGATGCGAACCATGTCGTCAACCGAAAGCGTCGAGCGCGATAGTTCTGCCTCCTTGGTAGGAAGTCCGAAGCGGCGGTTGAAATGGAAGCGACCGACGCGAGAGAGGTCGTAGCGCTCTGGCGACAAAATTGCCTGCACGTGCTCGCGAGCGCTGTCTGCTGTTGCGATGTCACCATCGCGAAGCCTTCGGTATATCTCGACGTACGCTTCCTCGAGCGTGTGTGCGGTGTCGTGCGCGAGGGTCGCCGCGATTGATTCGCCCGCTACGCGGGATTTTTCAAAGCGTCCGCGAATTTCTTTTTCGGTCGTAAGTCCCAAAACGCGCAAAAGTGCGGTGATAGGAAAGCGGCGCTTGCGGTCGATCTTCACGAACATGCCGCCGTCCGGATCTGTTTCGATCTCGATCCACACTCCGCGCGACGGAATGATCTTTGCGCCGTAATATTCTTTGCCTTTGTACGGCACACCTTCGAAGAAAACACCGTAGCTACGTGCGAGTTGTGGCACCACGATGCGCTCGACACCGTTGATGATAAAGGTGCCGTGCGCCGTCATCCACGGGAAGTCACTCAAAAATATCTCTTGTTCCTTTTCGGAGCCTGTTGTTTTGTTCTTAAGCTTCACAACCATTGAAAGCGGCGCCTCATACGTGCGCATCGCCTTTTTTGCGTGATGCTCGTCCCAGCGGAGATCGCCGAAAGAGAATTTCGTTAGCTTGAGCTCGAATTTCTTTCCGGAGTGGTCGGTAATAGGAGAAAATTCTTTAAATACCCTCTCTGCTCCACCCTCAACGAACTCGCGGAAGGATGCGAGCTGGGATTCGACGAGCGAAGGAAGCTTTACGAGAGGTTCCTGCGCTGCTGAGAAATACTTCTGCGGACGCTGCTTAGTTTTCGCCATTGTACAACAAGCTACCCGAGCGCCGCCTATAGCGTCGCCGGTATATTCCCTATTAAATTTTCTTATGAAAACCTTTGCCTTCGCGCGTCCGGGACTCAATCAGCTAAGTGCAAATGTCGGCACAATATATACAAGGCGCCTTACTGTGTCAAGACGCTTTTCGGCTTTTCTTCCACTCTTCGATCTTTGCGTGGTGGCCGGTGAGCAACACCTTGGGTACGCGGTGTTTTTTGCCCTTCCAAACCAAGATTTCGGGCCTCGTATAGACTTCCGGGCTCGAAATTCGGCTTGCCTCAAGCGATTCGGTCTTGCCCAAAACTCCTGGCACAAAGCGTGCGACTGCGTCTATGAGGGTCGCCGCAGGAAGCTCTCCACCGGTAAGGACATATGGACCCATCGAGACTTTTTTGGCTTTCAATAATTTTTGCACACGTGCGTCGACACCCTCGTAGTGTCCTGCGATCAAGAGGATGTCCTTCTTTTTGGAAAGTTTTTTTGCCAGTGACTCATCAAATACCGCGCCGTCGGTCGAAAAAAATATCTTTTCGGCTGCCTTCTTCTTTCCGATCGCCTTTTCTGCGGCGCGCAGCATACCATCCGGCTCCAAAACCATTCCGGGTCCGCCACCGTAGGGTCGACGGTCCACGCGCCCATATTTATCGCGCGTAAATTTTTTCGGGTCGTAGTACGAGACTTTTATGAGCTTTTTTTCGCGCGCACGGCCGATGATCGAGCTTTTCAAATACGGCTCGATGGAATCCGGGAAAAGCGTGACGATGTGAAAATGGACCATATCCCAATCCTAACCTTAGCGAGCGAATATGTGCTTCGAAGAGGCTTCCGCAGACGACGGTCGAGGATTCGAGGATTTTTCTAGCAAGAAAAATCCGTACTCTGAGAAATACATATTCGCGAGCGCCCCCTACACCTTCAACTCGTTGATGACGTCGTCGACAGAGCGATCGTCACGAGGACCGGTGCCCCGCTCTGCACCTTCCGGCTCTTCGATCTTGAGATTGACGCGTGCATCATTTTTCATGCCGACTACGCGAAGCACGGTGCGGATCGCTTTAGCTGTTTGCCCAGAGCGGCCGATCACCTTGCCCATGTCGTCCTTGTTGAGAGAAAGTGTGAGAAGCACCCCCATCTCATCGACGGTGCGGTTGATCTTCACGTCATTCGGGTTGTCGACTAATGCCTTAACTATGTATTCCAGGAATTGCTGATCTCGTTCCATATCATTTCTGTATTAGTTTGCTAATGCGGCACGTATACCGGAAACTAGTATAGCAAATTACGTTTTTGGAGCTTCTACTGCCACCTCTTCTACAGGCGTGTTTTCCGGAGCCGGAGCCTCTTCTGCCTGCGGTGAGCCTGTCGAATCCGTTGGTGCTTCTGCCTTGGGCTCCTCCGCTTCGGGAGCTGCTGGTGCGGCTTCAGCTGCCGCCTCCTCACCCTCCTTCTTAGGTGGGCTCTTGCGAGGAAGTACGTTTATTTTTTTACCATCGATAACGCCGGCCCTAACGAGCATGTTGTGCATCGTGCCAGAAGCCTGTGCCCCGACAGAAAGCCAGTATTTCACACGCTCCGCGTTGAGAGTCTGCTCTTTGGTCTTTGCGTTGTAGGTGCCCACCTTCTCGACGAAGCTGGAGGATTTTGGTCCTTCGGTGTGTTCGATAACGACAATGCGATAAGACGGGTGATTGACCCTTCCCGTGCGCTGCATTCGTATCTTCAACATATGTCGCGGAACTCTACCAAATAAGCCAAAAACTTCAAGCCGGCGCAGGTACATACCCGCGCCGGCAGTAGTCGTCAGCATGAACGCCCAGCATATTCAATCGGATGTCCGTACAGATGCAGATGCATGTCGTTTAACCACTGCAGCTGTTCTTGTTCTGTCGCACACGCAGAGACGTCGCCGTTTGCAAATCCGATGACATTGATTTTCCCTTTGACTGCGTACTTGCCGTGGTCTGCCAACGGAATTAGTTCCATCGCAACTCGCTCATCGCTCGGACACTTAAAGCAGAACGTGCGGTAGTCGCCTTCGGGATACTTCCCACTTGGCGCAAACTTCCAGATAGCAAGCTCGACTAGAAAGTTGCCGTTGTCGTGCCGGCACTCGCTGGCGATTGCTTGATATCTGGAATAATTGCCGATGCGAACGGCCCAATCGAGCGTGCAAGTCTCACGCCTTTTTCCCACCATGACGAGCCTCCTCTCAGTGGTTGACCTATTGAACTCTACTTAAAAACAATTACTTCGCAACACGCTCAGCTTCTTCGAGTTTTACAGAGAGGAGTTTCGAGACGCCGTCTTGGCCCATGGTGACGCCATATAGCTCGCCCGCCGCAGCCATGGTCGCCCTGTTGTGCGTCACCACGATGAGTTGCGATTTATCGGCAAGCTCCCGAATCATGTCCGCATAACGCTTCGAGTTCGCCTCGTCGAGCGCGGCGTCCGTCTCGTCGAGAATTAGGAATGGTGGAGGGTTTACCTGTGTCATCGAGAAAATTAGAGCGATCGAAGTGAGCGCTCTCTCGCCGCCAGAAAGCACTTCGAGTCCGCGAATTTTCTTGCGTGGAAGCGATACCGATATAGAAAGCCCGGCATAAATCTCGTCTTTTTCTTCAAGCTCTTCCTCCATTTCTTCTATCGCTTCTGGATCGAGCGTTGTGCGCTTCGAGCGCGGCTCCTCCACCCTTAGCTTCGCCTCTCCGCCGCCGAAGAGTTTGGTAAAGAAATTCTTCAGGGCCTCGTTTATTCCCTTCAAGCCTTCGTGAAATCGCGCATCGATGGTTTTTTCAAGCTCGACAATGATGTCTTTGAGTGAGGCGGCAGATTTTTCGAGGTCGATGAGCTCTTTTGCCAAAAATTCATCGCGCTCTTTCGTTTGTGTGAATTCCTTTACGATCGCATCGCTATTCCCTACTCCAGACTCCTCAATTTTTATTTTTAGCCTCTCGATATCGCGGCGGCGCTTTTCCTGTACCGAACGATCCTCCGACAAGGCACCCGGCGGTATCTCTCCCTTGTCCCAGCCGCGCAGAGCTTCCCCGGCAAGCACGACACCTTCCCGCACTTCCTCGTCAAAGCGCTGCTTGAGGCTCGCCACCTGCTCGCGCGCCGCCTGCAGAGCAGAAAGCTTGCTTTGTACTTCGCGCACCGAGCCCTCGAGCTCCACAAGATCCCGCTCGGCTGCAAATCCTTGTTCGCGCTCTTTCGCGATCTCCTGGCGAAGTTTTTCGAGTTCGTTCGCAAGCGCGTTTTCCTCGCTCTGCACGCGCTCTAGAGAGCCCGCGAGATTCTCCACCTGCCTGCGCACTTCCTCGTTAGTGTCGGGTGCCGCGCCAGAGAGGCCTTCGATAAAGGATTTGATGCGACTTTTCATCTCACTTAAGACACTTCGTACGCGCGCGATATCGTCCACGCGTTCAAGCTCTGAAATACTCGTTTCGAGTTCTCTCGCAAAGGTACGCACATGCGGCACGGGCACGATCGCTTCCACAGTGACTGTATTCGCCTCAAGCGCTCCTTCTGCGCGTCCAAGCTCACGCGCGAGTCGCTCACTCTCGCGTCGTGCGTCACCTAGTTTGCCCTCTCGTTCGTTGATCTTTTTCTCCAAATCTTCGAGTGCTTTTTTGCCGCTTTCTCCGCGCTTTCCACGTGCCTCGGCCACACCCTGCATTAGTTTTTTCAGATCCGCTTCGTGCGCTAGCACTTCTTGTTTGAGCCGCGCGTCTTCTTGCGTGATCCACGCATGCTCGCGCGCTAAATAATCTTTGAGCCTCGCCGCCAAGTCGTCCTTGAGCTCGCGCGCCTTCTCTATTTTTTGCACCTGTACGCGGAGAAAGTTGATATGCGGCGCAAGCTCGCGGCGAAGCGACTTGGTCTTATCAATATTGATGCCTGTCTCTTCAAGTTTGCGCTCGCTCTCCGCTTTTTTGTGCTGGTAGAGCTTGAGACCGAGCGCGTCCTCCACCATCTCGCGCCGCTCACGAGGTGAAGCATTTAGAATTCTGTCCGCTTCGCCCTGCGAAATTATCTGGTAGCCCGAGCCACCGATATTGGCACCTGCGAGGAGTCGTATCACATCTTTCAAGCGCACCTGGGTCCCGTTCAAGAGATACTCGTTTTGTCCGTCGCGGTGCACGACGCGCTCTACTACCACCTCATTGAAATCGAGGTCGAGCTGTCGCTTCGAATTATCAAAAACCACCTTCACTGCCGCGCGATTTGCGCGTGGCAGCGAGGGCGAGCCGCCCCAGATGAGGTCCTCGCCTTTTTTGGAGCGCATGCTTTTCATCGACTGCTCGCCAAGGACAAAGCGGAATCCTTCTGCGACGTTGGATTTTCCAGACCCGTTGGGGCCGACGATCGCAGCGATCGGCGAGACGAAGTCGAGCGTCGTTTTTTTACCGAACGATTTGAATCCGGAAAGTTCAACAGACTTCAGGTACATTGGCTTTGATTGTATCAAAAAACGGCACCCGTGGACCTGCATCCACGGGTGTATTCTTTACGACAGATCAGTGCCTCAGATTGCTGCGGGCTTGAAAGGTGCTTTTAGTTTTCAAACGGACTCGTTAGCGCCCTTCGCCCATGTTGTACGCATCTCGGTCATGAACTGTTCGAGATTCTTTTCTGATTTCGGCAACGGTATGAGTCCAGCGTAGCGATACGCAGGCAGTACATTGTCGCAGCTCAATGAGTGCCACTTACCCGTCCGATTGTCCTGATAAGTCAGGTTCACCGGGACACCGATGCAACCAGCGCCGGGTAACTGCATCAATGTTGCAGCGATGACATCGCCAGCGCGTTTGAACGCTTGACTATGCGAGTCCGCCTTGAAATTCAGTACTTTTTGCTGATGTTCAAGGCGTATCCGCGCGTTCGGATGAGCCCAGCGCGGCGCAAGATAGGTAAACAGATATTGTGTCTTCACGGACATGCTCCATGGTTGTCCCGCGCTACTCTGCCACCCTAGAAGAAAACGGGCAAGCTACCACCCCTTAGCTGCAAGCGCCTTTTGCGCCGCGTCTTGTTCTGCCTCTTGTTTAGAGCGGCCTTCGCCCATCGCAACCTTTTCGGTACCGATGTAAGCCCCGACGATAAAGGTCTTGTTGTGATCCGGTCCAGACTGATTCAAAAGTTCGTACCGCGGTGTGATCGAGGTGAGCTCTTGCGCGATCTCCTGCAATTTGCTCTTGGCGTCTTGCCAGAGACGCTTGTCCACCACTTCATCGGTCTTGTGGAATAGTTGTTCTCCGATAAATTTCTCCGCGACTTCATACCCACCGTCAAGATAGAGTGCACCGATAAGCGCTTCAAAAGCATTCGCGAGAATTATCTGTCGTGCGCGGCCAGTGTCGCGCGCTTCTCCGCGAGAAAGCAGGAGATAGTCGTTCATGCCGAGCTTCGTACCAGCATCTGAAATACTTTGGGTGTTTACCAAGGCTGCGCGGTATGCCGTGAGATCGCCCTCCGGTTTGTCGGGATATTTTGCGTACAAGAACTCCGTCACGGCTAGCTCCAAGACCGCGTCACCCAAAAATTCCAAACGTTCGTTGTGATCGCGCGCCTCGCCGCGATTTTCGTTCAAGTACGAGCGGTGCGTAAACGCTTGTTCCAAAAGCCTTCGGTTCCTGAAGGTGTAGCCGATCTTTTTCTCAAAGTTCCCGAAGTCCATGATTACTTATCTTTCTGCGCAAGCGCGTTTATCGCTGGAATAATTATCTTGAGGGTGTCGTCATAAAAGTTGAGATCCCCTACCGCCGAGAGCGGGAACCACTGCGCGTCGTCAAGCCCGCCTGAAGGCCCGAGCTTGAGCTCCGCAAAAGGCGCCTCTGCCAAAAAGTACGTCACGCGCTTGCGCTTTTTTCCTCCGTCTACTTTTGAGTCGTTAGCCACGTATTCGTTGACACCTAATTCCTGGACGATCTTTATATCAACGCCCATTTCTTCTTTTATTTCTCGTACTGCTCCTTCGCGCACGTCTTCACCCTCTTTCACTTTTCCTTTCGATATCGTCCAGTGGCCAAAAATGTCGTGCACAAATGCGAGGTAGGTATCGCCCTGGTGCTTCGCGTATACCACGGCACCGGCGAGGTGTTCGGTGGGCATTTTTGAAGGTTTCAGCGCCTGCTTCTTTCGAGCGGCGCCCTCGTTTTTGCCCGGCTCGCCGAGCTCTATATATACGGCGCCCAAAACGCCATTCACGAAGCGGCCAGAGGAATTGGAGCCGAAGGTTTTCGCAAGCTCGATCGCCTCATTGATCGCTACCTTCGCAGGCACTTGTGTTCTGTCTGCGTACAAAAGCTCCGCCAATCCGAGGCGCAAAACATTTCTGTCTATCGCCGCGATCTTATCAATCGGCCACTCCGGTGCTGCGCGCACGATGACTTCGTCTATTTCCCTCTGCTTCGCAGTGATGGTCTGTAGAAGCTGCTTCATAAAAACCATATCGCTCTCGCGCGCTCCGAATTCTTTTGAATACGAAACAAGCCGCTCCTCTGCGTCTTGAGTACTCATCTTTTTTTCTGAAACGTCCCGCTCAAAAAGCACTTGGAGAACGACGGAACGAGCTAAATGTCTATTTGCCATAGGTCACTAAAGATCAGACGAACAAAAGAGCAATGTGTTTCAAAGTAAGGGGTTACGATTTCACTTCTTCTTTATTAGTCTCTTCTTTAATCTGTCCTGATTCGCGGAGTTCCGTTTGGCGTCTCTTTGCGCGGCGTGCTTCGCGGGCGGCGCGGCCTACGACGTCGATGATGACGCGGCCGTTGTACTTACCACATTCAGCGCATGCGCGGTGCGGCACACGGAGCGCCCCACACTCGCACTTTGCAAGCTGCGCGGCCTTGAGCGCGTGATTACTGCGGCGTTTTGCCGTTTCAGATCGGTTGCGTCGCATTCGGACTACCATATTGCGAAGATTATACGGATTTCGCGGCTTTTAGCAATGCTCCGCAAAAACTTGTCCTATGGATGTCCGATAGGCCTATTTTTGAAATCGCGCGCCGATGTGTGAGGGTTCCGTATCCTTTGTGCGCCGCAAACTGGTACGGAGCATAACGACTCGAGAGGTCTACCATCGCACGGTCGCGGGACACCTTGGCAACTATTGAGGCGAGTGCAATGACGGGGATAGTTTCGTCACCGCGCACGTGGGCACTCTGTATCCATTTCGAAGGAGCACGGAGTCCTGCGTCCAAAAGCACTTCTGTCTTCTCCGCGCTTACGCCGAGTGCTACGAGAGCAAGCGCGGTGGCTTCGTGCGCGGCATTCACGATACCTATCGCGTCAATTGTACGCGCATCCGCAAAGGCTGCGGCGTGTTTGAGCCGCCCGTGCGAGACAATATATTCATACAGTGTGTCTCGTTGCTGCTCGTTGAGCTTTTTAGAGTCGCGGAGCTTCGGAGAGCCGCGACGCGTGACGAGCGCATACGCCTCTTCCCAATCAAAATCTTCTGGCATCAAGACGGCGCCTACACATACGGGGCCGGCGAGAGCGCCGCGCCCTGCTTCGTCGATGCCGACAAAGAATCTCACTCTCAAATAATAGCAGAGGCCGCGCGGTGCGCGGCCTCCAGGGGTGTTGAAAGGATCAAAGCGTCGGCTTCTTGCTGTCTTCGATCAACGGAGGGCTGGCTCCTTGTCCACGCCATTCATGAGCTTGCTTTTCTTCGCCGTCGAATATGCCGCGACCCGATCCTGGACCAGCTTCGCCAGGAACATTTGAGCGATGATAGACTTTTCCTTCGTGAACAACGAATGCCGCGGTGCCAGGCGCGCCTGCCTCGATTTCGGCTACCGTCGGCCGCGCAGTATTGTTGTCGCTTTTATAATTCGGTCCATCCCGCTTCGAGCTCGCGTAACGAGCTTCGTCTCGTTCGGCCATCGGTTTCCTCACTTTCTTTCATGATCGTCGGACCCAGCTCCGACCGTGCCGCCGCATAAACGCAGTACTATATCGGCTGCCAAAACTATACATAAATGATAGTGAAAAGCACGTGGAAAAATGAGGCGTGTATAATTGCCCTATGTCGCGCGCGGACTTCGTCCATCTTCATACCCATTCCCACTTTTCCCTCCTTGAAGCACTCCCACAAATACCCGATCTTGTAGCCGCTGCTGCCAAGGACAGCCAGCGCACACTCGCGCTTACCGACAACGGCAACCTCTACGGCGCGATCGAGTTCTATAAGGAGTGTAAGGAGGCGAGTATCAAGCCGATCATAGGTGTCGATTTTCATGTGGCGCCTCGCGCTCGCACGCAAAAGGAGCATCGCGTGGACGATCAGACCTCGAGACTCGTTCTTCTTGCGAAAAACGAAGCCGGATATAAGAATTTAATACAGCTGGTCTCCAAATCGCATCTCGAAGGTTTTTATTACCGCCCGCGCATCGATCGAGAGCTCATCGAGAAATTCTCTGATGGGCTTGTCGCAATACTGCCCTCATACGGCGGAGAACACGCGCACGCTATTCGCCACGGGAGTGCTGCGCGCGCGGAGGAAACATTGCACTGGTACAAAAAGATTTTTGGCGAGGATTGTTATGTCGAGATCACGAAGCATCCGGAAATAGACGACCACGAGGAACAAATGAAAGACATCGCCGCGCGCGCAAAAAGTGTGGGACTCCCGCTCGTAGCGGCACACGACGTCTACTATCTCGCCAAGGAAGATTCGCTTGCGTGCGATCTGGTCAACAAGATTAGAACAGGCGGCCGAGTGGATCGCGACAACGAGGCACGACCAAAAGATTTTTCGTTTACTTCCAAAGCGCGCATGGAAGAAGCCTTTGCCGACATGCCGGAGGCGATAGAAAACTCCGCAAAAATCGCTGAACGCTGCAATCTGGAGCTGAAACTCGGAAGCTGGGTCTTCCCCGCCTACCCAATTCCCAAAGGCAGTACGGCAGAGCGCGAGCTTGAGAGCCTTGTCGAAGTCGGTTTTCGCGAGCGCGGCCTAGAAAAGAACAAAGAAACAAAAGAACGCATCGCCTATGAGATGTCCATCATCGGCAAAAAAGGCTACACGCCCTACTTTTTGGTGGTCGCAGACCTTCTGCGCGAAGCGCGTGCAAAAGGGATTCTCACAAATACTAGAGGCTCCGCCGCAGGCTCGCTCGTTTCTTATCTCACTGGTATTACGACCGTGAATCCTCTCGAGTACCAACTTCCCTTCGAGCGATTTCTCAATCCCGAACGCCCCAGCCCGCCAGACATCGACATGGACTTGGCGGACAACCGCCGTGATGAGCTTATCGGCTATGTGCGCGCCAAATACGGCGAAGACAAGGTCGCGCAGATCGGAACCTTCGGCACAATGATGGCGCGCGGTGCCGTGCGAGATGTCGCGCGAGCGCTCGGCCACTCATACGGATTGGGCGACACCATCGCGAAGTTGATCCCGTTTGGCAAACAGGGCTTTCCGGTATCGATTAAGGGCTCTCTGGAGAGTGTGCCGGAATTAAAGCAAGCGTATGAGAATGATGCGGATAGCCGAGATATCTTGGAACTTGCGCAAAAGATCGAAGGCAACGCGCGCCACGTTGGTGTCCATGCTGCGGGCGTCGTCATTGCTCCGAGTACAGTCACCGATTACGTGCCGATACAATTCGATCCGAAGGGCGGCAAGATAATTACGCAGTACGACATGCACGCGGTCGAAGACGCAGGCCTTCTCAAATTCGACTTCCTCGGCCTCACCAACCTCTCTGTCCTCGCCGACTCCGTCGAGCGAGTAAAGACGCGCCTAGGCAAAGAGGTCGACCTCGATCGCCTACCGCTAGATGATAAAGAGACATACGCGATGCTCTCGCGAGGAGAGACGCTCGGCGTATTCCAGCTCTCTGGAGGCGGTATGACCGCATACCTCACCGATCTCGAGCCTTCTACCATTCACGACATCAACGCGATGGTCGCCTTATACCGCCCCGGTCCGATGAATTTCATTCCCGCGTACATCGAGCGCAAGAAAAACCCGTCGCTCGTGAAATATCTCGATCCGCGCATGGAAGCAATCCTCAAGAATTCCTACGGTGTCATCACGTATCAGGACGACGTTTTGGAAATTGCTGTGAAGCTCGCCGGCTACACATGGCTCGAGGCCGACAAGCTCCGCAAAGCGATGGGTAAGAAAATTCCGGCTGAAATGAAAGCGCAGAAAGAGAAATTCTCGAAAGGATGCGTCGAGCACGGGATGAAAAAAGAGACCGCGCAGCAATTGTGGGAGCAGATCGAAACCTTCGCCGCGTACGGCTTCAACAAAGCTCACGCCGCAAGTTACGGAAACCTTGCCTACAAGACTGCGTATATGAAGGCCAACTTCCCTGTCGATTACATGGCAGCGCTTCTCACCGCGGACGCGGGCGACGTCGAAAAGATCGCGGAGATCGTCGCGGAGTGCAAACGCATGGGTATTTCAATACTCCCGCCTTCCGTGCAGGAAAGTCACGGCAATTTCACGGTCATCGACGAGACGCACATTCGTTTTGGATTGTATTCGATAAAGAATTTTGGGACGGGTGTTGCCGACACCATCATCGCCGCGCGTACAAAAGGCGGCCCCTTTAAAGACATCGAGGATTTCCTTTCCCGCATTGCTGATAAAAATCTCAATAAAAAGTCACTTGAGGCTCTCATCCAGTCCGGCGCCTTCGATGAGCTTGGTATGAGTCGCGGCGAGCTTCTCGCCAACATCGAGAACCTGCTCACCTTCCATCGTGAGAACATGCAGGTGCCTGAAGGTCAGTCGTCGCTTTTCGGAGCCCTGCCCAAGGCCCGCGTAAATCTAAAGCTTACGCAAGCAAGTCCTGTGCCACTCGACGTGCTTTTGGGCTGGGAAAAGGAACTTTTGGGTCTCTACGTTTCTGGGCACCCCTTAGATAAATTCAAGACGAGGTTCACCGATCCCAAAAAGAGTATCAAGCATGCAAAGGAACATTTGCGCGGTGTCGAAACCGTTATCGCAGGATTTATCGAGAGCGCTCGCATCAACACGACCAAAAACGGCGAACGCATGGGATTCTTGAAGATCTCCGACTTTTCCGACGCGATCGAGCTTGTAGCTTTTCCGCGCACTTTCAAAGAGTACGAAGGCCTGATGACGCCCGGCGCGTGCCTCGCAGTAAAAGGAAAAATATCTGACCGTAACGGCGAAGCAAGTTTTGTCGTCGAGCGCGCAAAAGCGCTTTAAATTGACAGCTAAAAGCTGTGCGGGTACAACCAGATGACAGTTCTTACAAGAAAGGCGAAACATGTACGCGATTTCTCAAGATGCCAAAGAGGCTGTTGAGGAACTAAGCTCGGCGAGCGCAACTGCTGAACTTCCCCGTCTGACCGAACTCGTAGTAAAGCTCGAGTACGAGTTCCAAGCGCAGTGGTTCCATGGAAACTTCTGGCTTCGGGTGGCCAACGATTTGGGAATGACCAAGAGAAAACGTCGAGAATCCTGCGGCCACGGCCATCGCTTGTTCTTCCATATTCGCCAGCACTATCGGAAAATGCGCGACTTTTCCGACAAAGCAAAGCGCTCAAGCCTAACACCTGAAGAGTTGAAATTTCGCCGGGATGAGGTGTTGCGCTTCTGTTCGGCGATAGCCAGAGTCGAACTATAACGAGAGTTGGCGGCGGCGCGAGATACTCGTGCCGCCGTTTCGTTTTTTATATTTACTGCTATCATCCTTTTCATGGCCGATGACAACCTCAAAGACCGCGACCATAAGAAGCTGGGGCGCGAACTAGACCTTTTCACATTCTCCGACATCGTCGGAAAAGGCCTTCCCCTCTGGACCCCGAGAGGTGCCGCAATCCGCCGCGAGATCGAGCGCTTCATCCAAGACGAAGAGATAAAGCGCGGCTACCAGCACGTGATGACTTCCGACATCGCAAAGCTCGACCTCTACAAAAAATCCGGACACTACCCTCACTACAAAGATTCGATGTACGCACCGATAAAGGACGAGGACGAGGAATTCATGCTCCGCCCCATGACCTGCCCGCATCACTTTGAGCTCTACCTTTCCAAACCGCACAGCTATCGGGAATTCCCCATCCGCTACGCGGAACTCGCCAAGCTCTATCGCTACGAACAATCGGGCGAGCTCATGGGCTTGCAGCGCGTACGTTCCTTTTGCCTCTCCGACGCGCACATTATCTGCGCTTCCGAAGAACAGGCAGTGGAAGAAGTGCACAAAGCGCTCGATCTCATTGAATACGCCAACGGCGTCTTGGGTCTCAAGATAGGAGAAGATTATTCATATCGCCTCTCTCTTGGCGATCGCGCCAACACCGAAAAATATTTCAAGGACGACGCAGGATGGGAAAAAGCCGAAAGCTTGCTTCGAGAAGCCATGCAAAAGCGCGGCGTGAAATACGTTGAAGCGAAAGATGAGGCGGCATTTTACGGTCCGAAGATAGACATTCAGATGAAAAACGTGAATGGCAAAGAAGACACGGCCTTCACCGTACAATACGACCTCTCTTCTCCCATAAAGTTCAACCTCACCTACATCGGCGAGGATGGTAAAGATCACCGCACTTTTGTCGTACATCGCTCCTCTATTGGCTCGATCGAACGCACAATGGCATTCCTTATTGAAAAATACGCCGGTGCCTTCCCGCTTTGGCTCTCTCCTGTACAGACAAAGGTGCTTTCCGTTTCTGAAAAACATTCCGCATATGCGAGCGAGGTAGCGACAGCGCTCCGCGATGCCGGTATTCGTGTCGAGCTCGACGACTCGAACGAATCGCTCGGCAAAAAGATCAGAAACGGCAAAACAGAGAAAGTGCCCTATCTCATCATCGTGGGCGATGCCGAGATGGATGCAAAGACCGGCACACTCGAAGGACGCGCAGGAAAAGTCGGCGCACTCTCTATCTCCGACATAATCTCGCATCTCAAAAAAGAGATTGTCGCTCGAACATAGTACATATCTACGTAAGTGCATGAAAACCGCCTCTCGACGAGGCGGTTTTCTTTTACTTCTCAATCTCGACCTTCACTTTGTGTTTTTTCTCTACTTCTGATTTAGGAAGTATGATCGTAAGAACGCCGTTTTTTGCCTTTGCCGTGATCGAGTCAGCCTTTACGCGAGCCGGAAGTCCAAACTCTCTTCGAAACTCGCCATACTCACGTTCGTACCGGTACACCTTACCTGATTTGTCAGTATCCTTCTCCTCTTTCTCGAGCTTGCCCGAGAGCGAGAGGTAGTCGTCACCGACTTCGATGTTCAGTTTATCTGGATCGATACCCGGAACGTTTGCGACAACTCTAATTTCATTGTCCGTTTCCGATACATCAACCTTTGGGAAGGCAGAATTGACACTCGCTAATGAACGATTACGGAAAAGTGACGGCATCATCGTGTTGAACGGATCCCACGAATCGTCGAAGAATCTATCTATCAACGAGAGTGGAGAAACACGCGGTTCATACGACTGAAGATCTCGAGATTGATTTTCTTTCTTCGTAATGTTGACCATAGGCAATACCGTAACTTAGCTAATAATGTGTAGTCGCTGACATGCGACTTTTGACCCGAAGATGGCTCGAAGGCTTTCCTTCGGGCCAGCGCGGTTTTCCCGCGCGATGTAGCGATATTATAAAACGGAAAAGATGAATCTTACGTGAAGATTACTGGTGCTTTCTAATCCACCAGCGCTTGATCGCCGGCAGCGATTGCGTTGAGAGAACAAACCCAATGGTTGGTACTAGTGCTCCGAGCAAGTAATTCTCGACTCCGATGACATACATGACCACTGCAGCAACAAAGTACGTAATGATCGCGATCGAAAAAGCGCGCGTATAGCTAGTTTCCCACGCTTTCTCAGCTTCCACTCGCCGATTACGCTCGCGAAGCGATTCAATTTCCTTTTCGAGATTCTCGATCCGATTTTCCATATGAAAGCAAATATACCACTGCGGAGCCCTTCGCTTCGCTCAGGATTCTCGCAGCTGTTTCCAATCGAACGTCTTGCGTTCTCTTGGACATCTGCGGGCTACTCGGGTTCAGCACCAGAGTAGCGAATGACCATAAGGGTATTTTGGCATCATTTTCGAGATTGAATTAAGGTACTCAAGTCACGCCTAGCCTTGGCTCAAAAATGGGCAACTATCTCGGCCAAAAATATTATCCGGTGAGTACCAAAAGACTTCAGTCATTGTTTTTCTACCGTTAAAGTAAAGGCAAACGAGAGATGCTTGGCTCGCCTCTCCAAGATCGCCGTAATCTTCAACAACATAGCTTTGACCGGGGTCAATCTTCTTTTCCGATAATAAGATCCTACTGTCAGTAATCATCAACACGAACCATAAGACGATTACGGCGAGAATTCCAAGACTCAAAATTCTATTTTTCCTGAACCAATCATCCATGATGTAATTTTAGCTCAATCTCAAAGATTGAAGTACTCGGATCTTCCGATACCAAAAACTTCGGGCGGAGGGTGAGAGATTCGAACTCTCGGTGCCTTGCGGCACACGCGCTTTCCAAGCGCGCGCACTAGACCACTATGCGAACCCTCCAATCCGTCCGAGTATACGCGAATCACGCCTATGTACAAAGAAAAAGGGGCGGCCGCTAAAGCGGCCGCAGTGTGCTTATCGAAGAGGTCGAGCGCTCGTAAGAAGCGCCATTTTTTTGCCAGGCTGATAGGTAAGCCGAAGCCGCGGATTCCGCATAACCGCTAGTGGCTTGAGCGGAAAATTCAAAATGGTCGCCTCGCCTTTGAATGCCTGTTTCGTACGCCTTCTTCCAAACGGCCATTCTGGCCTAGGTACGATCCCATTAAAGGTTTCTTTCTGCTTAGGCCACGTATAGGGAACGTATAGCTGCGGAGTACAATCGATCGGACCCAAGACGACTACGACCGAGGGAAATTCGATTACGTCGGCGTCTAAGTCGTTCCGATTTGAGCCCGCACGAGTCGCCCATTCACGTAGTCTTTGCGGTGGAAAGCTCTTCAAGAGTTCCCGCCGCCACTTAAAGAGCAAGATCTCTGTCATCGCTTTCTCCTTTCTTTTTTAAGCGTAGCACTAGACTCTCATCTGCGTAAGCGCCGCGACGCGCTCCTCCACGGGAGGATGCGTCGAAAATATTTTGGCGATAAATTTTCCCGCTTCGTGTGCGCCGAAGGGATTTGAAATAAAGAGGTGCGCCGTGGCATGGTTCGCCCTGCGCATTGGAGCTTGATATGAAGATATCTTTTGGAGCGCAGAAGCCAAGGCATCGGGATAACGAGTGAGAAGCGCTCCTGAAGCATCGGCCAAGAATTCGCGTCTGCGCGACACCGCGAGCTGGATGAGTTGTGCCGCCAAGGGCGCGATGATGATCGCAACGATACCAGCGACGAGAAGCAAAGGGTTTTTGTTGTCCCTATCTCCCCCGAAGAAACTGATCCACAAAAAGATGTCGGAAATGATCGCAACAAATCCCGCGAGAACGACCGCGACCGTCATCACCAAAATGTCACGGTTCCCGATGTGCGAAAGCTCGTGCGCAATCACTCCTTCTAGCTCGCTCCTATCAAGCCTTGAAAGAAGCCCTGTCGTCACAGCCACGACCGCGTGCTTCGGGTTCCTTCCTGCCGCAAACGCATTCGGCGCAGGGTCTTCGATCACGTAGAGCCGCGGCTTCGGGAGCCCCGCGGTGATTGCGAGATTCTCGAGAATTCGATGGAGCTCAAGATACTGCACTGTGTCCGCTTCTTTCGCCCCGGCAGAAGCAAGCGCGATTTTGTCCGAAAACCAGTACGCAGTGACGTTCATAAAGAACGAGAAAATGATCGCGCCGTAGAGGATCGCTGTATTGCCGTAGATCTGCGAAATGAGCCAGCCGAGGCCGATTATGAGTGCCAAAAAGACACTCATAAGGAGCCAAGTCCGCCGAATATTTTTGCCTTGTTGTGTATAGAGTGACGCCATAGAGCGAAATTAGTATAACAAATTGCGATTCCTGTACGAGGTATACTTGTCGCATGGGTTTTGAGCGCATAAAAGATTTTCTCGCCGACGAGAATGAAAATCGTAAACCGCCATCTCCCGAATCGCTCAAAAAAGGTGCTCGTATCGCATTCGCAGCCAGTGCGATTGGCGGCGCCTCCCTCACCGAGGTTGATGCTCGAGAAGTGCCGATCGTGCCAAAAATCGAACAACAAGAGAAAAAGGTCCAAGTTTTATCGGAAGAGGAGATCAAAAGTCTTGCGGTAAATATATTCCACGAGGCCAGAGGCGAGCCGAGCAAAGGTCAAGACGCCGTTGCACAGATCACGTTAGCTCGACTGCTGATAGGAAAAGGATTCGGTAAGACAATCGACAAAGTAATTTCGGCGAAAAGTCAGTTTTCTTGGACGGAAGATCCAAACGTAATAATGAGAAAATGGACCGATCAAGAAACAGAAGAACTCAAAAATATTGAGGCTCGCATCGCATTTATTGTGGGAAACAAATCTCTCTCGGAGGTCGTGCAATTCCTTTCAGAAAGTACTGGAATCCCTGTCGACGCATTTTGGTACAAGCGTTATGACGTAAAGTCTTCTTTCTTCGACTCTGGTCGTTTAGAAGAAGTTGGTCAGATCGGCAACCACGTCTTTTATAGACTAAAGAAAACGGCCCCGCAAACGAAACAGGGCGTACAGGTCATAAAAATCAAAAACTGACGTGCGTTAGAACTGCACTTTGACCGGGTTTCTCGCTGCTTGTTCGGCTGCGTCGAGTTGGAAAAATTCGCGCGTCTTGAAGCCGAATGTCGAGCCGATGATGTTTGAAGGGAACATTTCGAGCGCGTTCTGAAGCTCTTGCACGACGCTGTTGTAGAAGCGACGCGCTGCCTGGATCTTATTCTCCGTGTCTGAGAGCTCACGCTGCAGCTCGATGAAATTCGTGTTCGCTTTGAGATCAGGGTAGCTCTCGGCTACTGCAAAAAGGCTCTTCAATGCGCCCGTGAGCATGTTTTCCGCCTTCGCGTGCTCTTCTACCGTTTGAGCACCCATCGCTTCCGTGCGCGCCTTAGTAACACTCTCAAGTGTTCCGCGCTCGTGCGTCATGTAGCCCTTCACGGTTTCTACCAGGTTTGGGATGAGGTCGTAGCGGCGCTTGAGCTGCACATCGATGTCGCTCCAGGCCTCCTCGGTACGGTTCGTGAGCTGCACGAAGCGGTTGTACGCCCAGATCACCCAGAGAACGACTGCGCCTGCAATGCCTAAAAGGATCCATTCCATATAGGCAATTATATCATTTTCTTTTCTAAACCTTAAGCGAGCGAGCGCTCACTACTACATGTCCTCCATACCGCCGCCTATGCCACCTGCAGGTGCCGCTGGTTTCTTTTCTGGAATATCAGCGACAGCCGCTTCGGTCGTGAGTAACACTGCCGCAGCCGAGGCTGCATTTTGTACGCCACTTCGAGTGACCTTCACAGGATCGATAATTCCCGCTTCATACATGTCGACAATCGATTCCTCGTCGGAATCCGCGAGCGCGTTGAAACCAAATGCTCCTCCTCTTTTCACGACTTCCTGCAAGACGACCGCTGAATCTTGTCGTCCAGAGTTTTCCGCGATCTGACGCAATGGTGCCGAAAGGGCGGTAAGTAAGATACGGTAGCCGACCGTGTACTCATCATGTGAGCGCGAGTCGATCTTTTTTGAAAGCTTCTCGGATACCTTCGCAAGCGCGGTCCCGCCTCCAGGAACGATTCCCTCGGCGATAGCAGCTTTTGTTGCGTTTACCGCATCCTCGATTTTGTCTTTGAGATATTTCATCTCCGTCTCCGTCGCGGCTCCTACACGGATGACCGCCACGCCTCCGGAAAGTTTTGCGATGCGCTCTTCGAGTTTTTCTTTGTCGAATTTCGAATCCGTGTTCTCTACTTGCTTGCGCAAGGATTCCACGCGCGCGCTAATCTCCGATTTCTTCCCTTTACCTCCGACGATTACGGTCGAGTCTTTCGTCGCTACCACTCTTATCGCGCGCCCGAGCATGTTCAACTCCGCATTTTCAAGTTTCAATCCAACGTCCTCGGAAATCACCTGTCCGCCGACCGTTATTGCGATGTCTTGGAGTATTTCTTTCTTCCTGTCGCCGTAGCCCGGAGCCTTTACCGCAAGCACGTTGAAAGCCCCTTTAAGCCTGTTGACGACGAACGTCGCCAAAGCCTCGCCTTCCACGTCGTCTGCGATTATGACGAGTTCGCGCTTGCCAGCTTGCGCGACTTTCTCAAGAAGCGGCAAGATATCTTTTATCGCGGAGATCTTTTTGTCCGTGATGAGTATCGGTGCGTCTTTTGCTACTGCCTCCATGCGCTCGCCGTTGGTGATCATGTATGCAGACACGAAGCCCTTGTCGAACTCCATTCCTTCCACATATTCCGTGTCGATACCAGTACCTTGCGATTCCTCCACGGTCACAACGCCGTCCTTGCCCACCTTGCCCACGACCTCAGCGATCTTTTCGCCGAGCTCTTCGGATTCAGCGGAAATTGAGGCGACCTGTTTGATCTCGCTTTTGCTTTTCACGTCTTTTGCCATTTTTCGGAGCTCTTCCACCGCGTCTTTTGCAGCAGCTTCGATGCCACGGCGTACGAGCATCGCGTTCGCGCCGAGCGCGGTCCTTTTCAAACCTTCATGTACGATCGCTTGTGTGAGGACGACGGCCGTTGTCGTACCATCACCTGCTTTGTCGTTCGTTTTTGTAGCCACTTCCTTCACGATCGATGCGCCCATGTCTTCAAATTTGTCTTCGAGCGTGATCTCTTTTGCAATCGATACACCGTCGTTGGTGATCGTGGGTCCGCCCCAGGATTTCGAGAGCGCGACGTTCCTGCCCTTGGGCCCAAGCGTCACACGCACTGCGCCTGCGACGATGTCGACGCCGCGCTTGAGCGCGGTGCGCACTTCCTGATCAAAGATGACTTGTTTGCCTGCCATAGATTTTGCGGTTATTTGATAACTCCTAAAATGTTCGACTCCGAAACGATGTAGTACTCCTCGCCATCGATCTTAAGTTCGTCATAGCCGTATTTCGAGAACATCACTGTGTCGCCCACCTTGACGCTCATCGCGATACGCTCGTTGTCGTCGCCCACTTTTCCGGGACCTACTGCCACCACCGTGCCGTGCTCGGGCTTCTCTTTTTGTGCCGTGTCAGGGATGATGATGCCGCCTGGAGACTTTTTGTCCTCCATGTCCTGCGGCTTGATCAAGATGCGATCACCGAGCGGCTGAAATTTTATCTTCTTCTTAGTATCTTTTTTCATAGCGAAAATTACTGATTCTTATAAATAGGTTTGTTGAGAGGCGCAATTTCTTGCACCGGCGACACGTACTATAGAAGATGCGCTGGGGAGAGACAACCTTGACTCGGGCAAAAATTAATGATATTATTATATTTAATTGATTGACGCGGAATCGCGTGCTAATCTCTACCGAATGGTGTTTCTCCAAACGGCTCTGCCGTACATACAGATTGTGCTTTCCATCCTTTTGATAGGAGCGATCGTGCTGCAGCGCACGGGTGCCTCGCTCGGCGGCGCTTTCGGCGCAGACAACTTCTCTTCGGGTTTCCACACGCGCCGTGGCCTCGAGAAAACACTCTTCCGTGGTACTATTATTCTCGCTATCCTTTTTGCCCTATCGGCACTTGTTAATCTCTTAATAAGCTAATTCGTTTGCCTTCGCCTGTCGGCGGAGAGAAGCGCATACGCGCTATGGTTTCGGATCACGACTCCTACTCACAACAAAATTCTGGCTGGAAAACAAAACTGATGATGCATCGGGAGATGCGGCGTTTTTCATTTATCCGCGATCTCTTTGGTGAATTCTCTCCGGGACAGCGGCTCATGCTCTATATCTTTTGTACGCTTTTGGCGTTGAGTGCGTTAGCGCTCCTCGCAAGGGGGAACGCCGCGATATCTGTTCTCGTCCCCTCTCCTGGCGGCTCGCTTACGGAAGGCGTCGTCGGTCCTGCGCGATTCATCAATCCCCTGCTTGCGCTCTCCGGACCTGACAAAGATCTCACGATGCTTGTGTATTCCGGCCTCATGCGCGCGACCCCCCGCGGCGAGTACATCCCTGATCTCGCCGAATCATTCGAGGTCACGGAAGACGGAACGACCTATACGTTCAAGCTCCGCGAAGGATTAGTATTCCACGACAAAAAGCCACTTACTTCTGCAGACGCGCTTTTCACGATCCAGCGCGCGCAAAACCCCGACATAAAAAGCCCGCGACGCGCGGACTGGGAAGGGGTCATCGTCGCGACCCCCGACGAGCGCACGATCGTCTTCACGCTTCCCCATGCATATGCACCCTTCCTCGAGAACACGACGCTTGGTATTTTGCCCAAACATTTGTGGGAGAGCGTCGAGGCCGAAGAATTTCCTTTTCATACGCTCAACACGCACCCTGTCGGAAGCGGTCCGTACAAAGTGGATAGATCTACTACGAATGCGACAGGTGCCTCGACGGAATACGTACTTTCATCGTTCAATCGATTCGCACTCGGCCAGCCCTACCTTAAGCGCATCACGTTCAGATTTTTCCCGAGCGAAGAGGCACTTATTGATGCGTTCAATTCCCGCAAGGTAGACAGCGTGGGCGGTATTTCTCCCGCAGAGATCGAGAATATCACGCGCTCTTCGACTCATATCGTGAGAACACCCCTCCCGAGGACCTTCGGAGTCTTTTTCAATCAAAACAAGAACGCGGTACTCGCAGATGCGTCGGTGCGCTCAGCGCTCGATCTCGCAATCGATAAGCAAGCGCTCATCGACGATGTATTGAAAGGATATGGCGCCCTCGTCGAAGGCCCCATTCCGCCGGGAGTTTTGGGTGATATAGAACCGGCGACACCAAAAGCTTTGGAAAACAAGGAAAACGTTTCCCAAAGTCCCCAAGAGGATGGACTCGAGCCCGCACGAGCCGCATTGCAAAAAGGCGGATGGAGTTTTGACGAAGCGGAAGGTACATGGAAGAAAAAAAGCTCTACCCTCCAATTGACATTGGTGACCGCAGATGAGCCAAGTCTTGCACGGAGTGCCGAACTGGTCGCGGAGCGCTGGCGAACACTCGGTATCAAAGTCGAGGTGCAAGTATATCCACTTTCTGAATTGAATACGCTCGTGATACGGCCGAGAAATTACGATGCCGTGCTTTTCGGAGAAGTCGTCGGCCGTTCCCTCGACCTCTTTTCGTTCTGGCACTCGAGCCAGAGGAACGATCCAGGGCTCAATCTTGCGCTGTATACAAATGCGAAAGCAGATGATATCCTCGAGAAATCACGCGGGAGTATCGATAGGAGCGAGCGGGAGCGCCTCTTGGCGCAGTTTGCGGAACTTGTTGTGGACGATCAGCCCGCAATATTCCTCTACGCGCCTGAATTCATGTACCTCGTGCCAGGGAAGATAGGAGGTATAGCGCTTGGTGCGCTTTCGGATCCGCGCGAGCGTTTCCTCAACGTACACGAGTGGTACACCGATACAGAGCGCGTCTGGAGCATTTTTACCGATAAGAACGACCAATAAGATATGAACGCAGAACCAGCATCACAATCAAATCCTCAAGGCCCCCGCAGGAGTAGCCCGCGCCGCGGAGGCTCTTCTCGCGGCGGACGTCATTTTGGCAGGCGGCCATCGCACCCTCGCCGCCCATCCAAGACGCGCGTCGAGCATCATCCTGTATCTTCAGGGCGTGCGCCAGGCCCCACGATACCGGAGATCGGGCCGGAAGTAGTGCGCATCATCCCGCTCGGAGGTGTCGAGGAGATCGGCCGCAACATGACGGCGGTTGAGCTCGGGCCAGACATATTCATACTCGACTGCGGCTTTCAGTTCCGCGAGGAAGAAACGCCCGGCATCGACTACATTTTGCCGAATACCGGATACTTGGAGGAGCGCCGACACAAGATCCGCGGTCTTTTCATCTCGCACGGTCACCTCGACCACATCGGCGGCATTCCCTACATCATCGACCGCATTGGGAATCCCACGATCTATACACGAAAGCTCACGGGCATGATGATCAAAAAGCGCCAGGAAGAATTCTCACACCTGCCGCAGCTCAATATCCGCGAAGTCGAGAACGGTGAGGCGATACGCGCAGGAAGCGCGAGTGTCCGCTTTTTCTCCGTCACGCACACCGTACCGGATTCCATGGGTATCATCATCGAAACACCATGGGGCGACGTCGTATTTACGGGTGACATCAAGCTCGACCACGAAGGGGGCGTGCCCTCCGAAGAAGAGCACCAGGAATTCGGTATTTTCCAAAAGAGGAACGTTCTCGCGCTTTTGATGGACTCCACCAACGTATGGCAGCCTGGCTTTTCCATTCCTGAATCGACCGTCTACCGCACGCTCGAGACAATCATTCGCGATGCCAAGGGCCGCTTGATCGTTGCGATGTTCGCTTCACACTTGGAGCGCTTGATCCGCGTGATGGCGTTTGCAGAACAATACGGCAAGAAGGTCGTCATCGACGGCCGCAGTATGCGTACCAACATCGAGATCGCGCGCGAGATCGGGCTCATCAAATACAAAGACGAAACAGTGATCTCGGTCGAGCACATGGATCAGTATCCATCGGAGAAAATAATAATCCTCGCGACAGGCGCGCAAGGCGACGAATTCGCCTCTCTTGCCCGTATCGGCAACAAATCGCACAAATACATTCGCCTCTCGCCGACAGACACGGTCGTGCTTTCCTCATCCGTCATTCCCGGCAACGAACGAGCGGTGCAGAAGCTCAAAGACAACCTTTCTCGCCAAGGCGCGCACATCATCACCTATCACGCGAGTGACGTGCACGCATCTGGTCACGGCAATCGCGAAGAAGCTGCCTGGATTCATCGACAGGTTAAACCGAAATTCTTTATTCCAGTTCACGGCTATCACTACATGCTCCGTGTGCACGCCGACCTCGCAGCAGAACAAGGTTTGGATCCTAAGAACGTCTGCGTGCCAGACAACGGCTCCATCATCGAGATCGCAAAAGGCGAGAAGATTGCAAAACTTTCCCTAAAGGCGCCCTCGGAGCTGCGCGTCGTTGAAGGCAACACGGTGACAGAACTCTCCGACGTCTTGATGCGCGACAGAAAAGCGCTCGGACAAGAAGGCTTTTGCGTCGTTGTGGCAACGGTAGACCGCCGCACCGGTCGCCTTCACAAGTCGCCTGACATTATTTCCCGCGGCTTCGTGTATCTCCGTGACAACAAAGAATTGATGGATCAAACGCGGCTCATCATCAGAAAGAGCGTTGAGACTTCGATGAAAAATCCCCGCTCGGCTGATCTCGATCACGCCCGCGACGACCTCGCTGAATCAGTCGCCCGCTTCCTCCTTCAGAGAACGCTGAAACGGCCTATCGTCATTCCAGTAATCGTTAGCGTTTGACCACAAATTCGAAAGTGCCTATAGTCACTTATGGGTGGCCTTTCCCATAAAGGCAGATAAGGAGCGCGAGATGCGTCCACTAATGAATGCAGGAACGCCGCGAATCTAGCAATTCGACGACTGGCAGAGAACGCCTCTTCACGGACAATTTTACGTAATCTGCGAAGCGGATGCGGGAGACGGTGACCGGCGCAATTTTTACCTGGCCCACAATCTTTACTGGTATCCGCATACCCTTGGAGCGAACAATAAAAATATCGCTTATTGGGAAAGCCGGGGCGCGGCAGAAGAGGCTCTACAAAGGTCACGCTCATGACTCGAGCAAAACCAAAAACCCGGGCGTACGCGTCCGGGTTTTTCTTATTACTTAAGCGATACGCCACTTCCCTTTTTTAGCCACGACAAGCCCGTCTTTGGCGAGCGAAGCGAGTGCGGTTTGGTATTCGCTATTTCGTTTGAAAGCTTTTCCAGATTGTAAATTTCTCAATATTTCTCCTCTTTTTTGACGAAGCGAGCCTTCGAATTTCGACTGCTTTACATAGTGCTTGCTACGCGCATTGTTCCGCACTCCACAACGCTTTAAATATGCACCGTAATCCATCAGTGCCCAGTGCCATTCCCTCGGATCTTGTCCTTTCGCCGCTTTCTTGGCATACATCCAAATCTCACGATCGTGAATTATAGGTGTAGCGCCTCCAAAATGGTAGATGAGTGCGGTTCGAGTGTTGGTCTCGATAAGTATGTCGGGCTCATTGAAAGCAAATATTCGAACGGCGCGAGCCGTGTAATCGCCTATCCCCGGAAGTTTTCTCAAGGACTCGTAGTCGCTGGGAATTTTCCCCTTGTGCGCGTCGACTACTACTATCGCTGCATCTCGTAAAAATTTCCCTCTCCTATTGTAGCCAAGGCCGCTCCAGACTTTGAGTACATCGACAAAGTCCGCCTTTGAAAGCGAGCGAACCGTGGGAAATCGTTTAAGAAATTCCTTATACTTTTCTTGTACTCGCGAAACCTGCGTCTGCTGCAGCATCACTTCGGAAACGAGGATTTTATAAGGGTCAGTGGTTTTCCGCCACGGAAGTTCATGTCGCCCGTTTCTTTTCCAATAGTTCCAAACCTCTTTTCGGAATGCGCGAATGTCGCTATTCCGTGTGCTCATGGATAACGGGCTCATCTACCGGCATGATAAATATCGCGATGATATATGCGAGAACGCCCGGGAAAAATCCGGTCACCAGCACGAAAAGCACGAACAGTACGCGCAAAAGCGTCACATCGATCTCAAAGTATTCCGCAAATCCCGCGAGAACACCCGCCACATTGCCCTTGCGCGGTACGCGCTTCAAAACTTTCATATGATGATTATAGCAAATCGCTATAGTTCGTAGATGACGTCTTTTCGCTCCACAACGACTTTCCACTTCATGCGCTTCGCGTATCGGTAGAGATTCATATTCGGATTAAAACAGATAGGTTGCGCCACGAGTTCCAGGAACGGGATGTCGGATTCAGTATCGCCAACACCAATTGAGCGCTCGAGTGTGAGACTCTCCTTCTCGACAGCACGCTTCAAGATCGAGGCTTTGTTGAGGATAAGGTGCTCTTCAAGCATTCTTCCTGTAAAGAGCTCCTGCGGGCCAATTTCGTAGACGATGCCGTACGCCTTGTCGAAACCCATGCGCGGGCAGAATTTATCGAGAACCGTCTTCGGCGAGTGCGAGACCGCGAGTATGTAATAATCCTTTTCCTTGAGCTCGCTGATGAGGTCGCGCGTATAGCGGTATACTCGCCGCCACTGCTCCTCCACCACTTCCTCCGCGGCGTCGGCAAACGCGCCATAGTGCACACCTTTGAGATATTTATTAAATGCGTGCACGACCGCCTGAATATATTCCTGATAACCGCCCTCCCGATTCATCCACTTCTCGTATTCGCGTCCATACACGGCGCGAGCACCCTTGGGGAACGTTCCATCCTCAATGAGGCGGTTCACGAGCTGTATCAAGAGGCTTGAGCGGAAAATCGTCCCGTCCACGTCGAAGACGGCAACCTTCTTTTGCGTGTATTTCATTGCTTCATCCTATCAGACGTAATCGCACGCTTCCGAAATGAGGAGTTTTCTTGCAAAAAACTCTCCGATTTTGTACTATTTATCATGTAAATCGCTCTTTTTGGCTTACTTCCAAGGAAAAATCGACATTCAAGCATGAAAATCGGACTTATATGCGGCGGCCCCTCCCTCGAAAGAGGTATTTCTCTCAATTCTGCGCGCTCCGTCTTAGATCACTTAAGCTCAGAATCAATTGAGATAGTCCCGTTTTACCTGGACCAAAAGAAGAACGCATACAAGATCTCCCGCGCGCAACTCTACAGCAATACGCCTTCTGACTTCGACTTCAAACTTGCATCGACCGCCACCCCGCTTAGCGAGTCGCGTTTCGTTCGTGCGCTGAAAGAAACCGATATTGTCTTTCCAGTCATGCACGGACCCTACGGCGAGGACGGAGGCATTCAGCAGTTTTTGGAAAAACATAGTACTCCCTTCGTCGGCTCTAGTGCAGAAAGTTGTAAGAAAGCGTTCGACAAATTCGAAGGTAACGAGTTCATCAAACAAAACGGATTTTTTACGCTTCCCTCCGCGCTCCTCAAGATCTACGGCAAGGACCACGCGGAAATCGTACGTACCTTTTTCAGAGAACACGGTATAAAGCGCGCAGCCGTCAAACCAGCAAGTGGTGGCTCTTCAATCGGTGTTTTTTCCGTATCCTCGGCCGAAGAAGCTCTCGAGCGTGCCGAGCATCTTTTCTCAAAGCGTATGGACACCCGTGTCGTTGTTGAGCAATTCGCGGAAGGCAAGGAGTTCACGGTCATCATCCTGCAGAACAAGTTTGGCATTCCTGTGGCACTTCCCCCGACCGAGATCGAGGTGGATTACACAGAGCACCAGATCTTCGATTTTCGAAAAAAGTATCTGCCCACGCGCCACGTGACCTATCATTCCCCGCCGCGCTTCGACGACCTCGCGATCGAGCGCATCCAGGCACAGGCAGAGCAGCTTTTTGCGCTTTTTGGGATGCGCGACTTCGCGCGCTTCGATGGCTGGATACTGCCTTCGGGCGAGATATGGTTCTCCGATTTCAACACCGTATCGGGCATGGAGCAAAACAGCTTTCTATTCCAGCAAGGTTCCCGCGTCGGGCTCACCCACGCAAATGTATTACGCTACGTCGTTAAGAACGCGTCTGCGCGATACGGTATCGAATTTCCGGACGAACTCGAGCAATCGACGCAAAAGAAGAAACCGGTTTCGATACTTTTTGGAGGACCCACTTCAGAGCGCCAGGTTTCCCTCATGAGCGGCACCAATGTGTGGCTGAAGCTCCGCACCTCCGACACCTATGAGCCGCATCCGTATCTTTTGGACCTCGATGGGAAAACCGTGTGGCGCCTTCCCTACCACCTCACACTCAATCACACAGTTGAAGAAATAGCGGAGAACTGCAGAAACTATCCTGGTGCAAAAAAGCGGCTAGAGATGTACGAAGAACGTGCGCGATTGCACCTCGGGCTCTCTGCAGAAAAAGATTCGCAGGAATTCTTCGATCCCGAGCGGCTCTCACTCGAGCGCCTTATGGATGAGAGCAAATTTGTTTTCATCGCACTCCACGGCGGAGACGGCGAGAATGGGACGCTGCAGATGCGCTTGGCGAAGCGCAATATCCGCTTCAACGGCCCTTCCGCGCGGACTTCCCAGCTTTGCATGGATAAGTGGGCCACAGCTGAACACATCCGGCGCGCCGAGATCGAAGGGGTAAGCGCGACCGTCGGCACCATAACGGGTACGAGTGCCCTGCTTTCGATGAAAAGGAGTGCGGTCGACAAGTTTTGGCGCGGCATCAAGAAGACACTTGCCAGTCGTTCCATGGTAGTAAAGCCGCGGAATGACGGCTGCTCAACAGGTGTCGTGCATTTGTATTCATCGCAAGACCTTTGGCGCTACCTGGAGCTTATCCGCAAGGAGGCACCCCAGGCCCCTCCGGACACCTTCAGGAACCAGCAGGTCATCATAGAGATGCCGCCGAGTGCGCCTGAATACCTCATTTTCGAGCGCTTCGTGGAGACCGACGTGCTTCGAGTGA
>Ga0196981_1000223_pt1 | contig 36562 bp, 70 predicted proteins | sample S3_2013CmetaG_FD_155462 | JGI IMG/M metagenome (GOLD analysis project Ga0196981, IMG submission 155462) | Soil microbial communities from Anza Borrego desert, Southern California, United States - S3_20-13C | ecosystem: Environmental > Terrestrial > Soil > Desert | place: USA: California... | reverse complement strand
GTCCGTTAGAAGGAAAGAGTCCCTGGCGCAGAGGTAGGAACGAGTAAAATAAATCATTCATAGGTAATCATACATAATAAATCCCCCAAAATCAAGCCTCTATTAGAATCCTCAGTGATGATGCTAACTATGTCTAAATAGAATTTATCTTCCATGGGTTTAGAAATCTACTCTGAAACGGAATTCACGGTAATTAAACCCGCATTGTTCCATTAATGCGATGGTAATCCAATCGGCAATTCCCGCACGATTGCATAATCGTATCAAGCCTGGGTGCATGGTTAAAAGTATTTCATTCATTAGTCTAACTTGGAGTTAAATGCGTTGTAGTAATGTTTATTTGAATTCCACCCGAAAACATTAACGATACATTATCACTTCACATCACACAAGAGATCCAGGGGGATATCCCATGGTAAGATAATAAGGAATAGACTGCATCGGACATGCTAAATACAATGTGTTATAATAACCTATTCCCTCGTATTTAAGAAATTGCTTGAAACCCTCTATTAGCTCTTCCATTGGCAAATTATTTATGAAATATAACCGTGTCCATTCACAGTTCTGAATCCAAACGATGGTAAGAAAGAGAGGTACAGAAAAGGATTACCTACCAGTTCAAATCTAATCGTCCAGATATATTCGTAGCGTAGAACGTAGTTATCGGAGTTATAAAAACTATCCTCCATTATTTTGTGTATTATCCATCAATCGTTCTAATTGATATTCTAACTTATCAATAAAGTTGTAAGCATCTTCAAAGCTACCTTTTTCCTTTTCCTCCAGGATCCAGTTAACAAAGGCAATAAGTCTTTCTTTCTCCATAGGTAATCATACAGAATAAATCCCCTTAAATCAAGCCCCATTGGATCATCCTTGACAAACTCAGGGGGAATAAGTATGATTATGAATGATTAATCAAATTAGATGATATGGATGTAGAAAAGGTAAGCACGATACTACCAGATGGCAGAAACATCACGGTATACACATATAACAATGATAATGATCCAGTAAAGGCGTTGGATAGGGAAATCGCCCAGGATCTGGGGAAATCTAATTATACAGAGTTCATTGATGCGAATATGGACAATCCCTGGGTAAGAGTTATAATACATACCAATAAAGAAATAAAGGTAGATAAGGCTAAGAAGGAAGAACAACCAGAAGAGGTAATATTCCAACATACCCACTCAAAGATAAAGGTACAGCTAAAGGATACAGAATTCTATGTGCTGAATTCCAATGATCAGATTACGGAAGAGAAGTTCAGGAGAGAATTTCTAACAGGACAGGACTGGAGGATGATCTCACCAAGAAGGGAAGTATACGAATCCAGAATGACCGATCATGGGGAAGTGTATTTCAGGAATATGATAACAGGAGTAGAATACAGAAAAGGAATGGAGTTTACCATACCACATAATTGTTCGTATGCTGATGGTCAGAGAGATTTTAAAATACACAGTTTCTATATCAGCGATAATACAGAGGAAAACAGAAAGAAGAACAGGTACGAGTTCATCTATGCAAATACGGGTGATGGAAAGAGTGAGCACCTGAGTAAAGTGATACTGAAATGATATAAGGGGATCGATTAGATCCCTTTTTTATTTGCCTGATACCATATTCCTGAATTGGAGTGAACTTAAAGTTTTAAGGAAAGAAGGTCGTTTATGTCGCCCATTACTTTTAAGATAATAATACTTCATGCTGGTGGGTAAAGAGATATAAATTCTGAGCAGATCTTTCATGTGTTAACCATATAGAATAATCCCTATTAAATCAATCTCCCCCGAAATCAGGATCTATCTCAGAGGTAAAGAATGTATCAGAATAGATCATAAATGCAACATGAAAGCTCACCCATTAGATCACTTGATTATTTGAATCGGGATGGGTATGATTGATCATGAGAGAGATTAAGGGGGAAAAGAAAAGGCTACCCAGAAAATTAAAGAAACAGGTAAAGCGTGTATTGTCCGTAAAGGAATACAAGTTACTTATGGGGGATGAAAGAGCCAGCCTGATATACCAGATCCTTTTAGACTACCGAACAAATCCACCCAGCAAAATTCACAGGGGATGGAGAATGATGTACACAATTGATTAGATCATTTATAAGACACGATCAGACCAGATGAGGCTCGATATAGGGGGAAGAAAGATCGTTCAGCAGATCTAACGTAATGCAGCGATATAAGGGGTTTACTGTACCATTTCATACAGAAACCGAGTGTATTGGTCATTTTGGGCTAATATGATAATCTGCGTTTTTGATATCATTCCGCAGGGAAATTACGGTAGACGTGGTTTAGGGGGTTGTGTGGTCCGAAAACACATGACAAAATCCCCTGCCAAAATTTCCGAATGTCAGGGTGTCAGTCTGGGTTTTTGACCCCATTAGATCACATTTTGGATCGGTAACATATTACCGAAAACCCCCTAAATCAGTTCCTTTATTGTTAAAAGAAGATCTAATCGGTAATAGATTGCCGAATCTATATTTGGCCTTAAGTGGGTAAAAAAAGTGAGTTATAGCCAAACACGAAAATTTACCTTTAATACAGAAATGGTATTATAAGTTAGGTCCCGATGGAATTATAATACCATTATGAACCTATAGTACAATTTCGCTGAAATAAAAACCCCCAAGATCGCTCTCAGGGGTTTTTCGAAAGGAGGCCATGAATGATAGCCCAGACAAACTGAAGTAATAACAAGTAATCTTACACAACTATTTTCATAAAGTCAAGTGGCGTTCGTATAGAACCTGGACAGCCCAACCAGTGAAGGATCCGCCTCTGGATGTTTTGAAACCCCCTGAGTTCAACTGCTCGGCTATTGCTCGGTAGGATCTTCCGATCCCTTTTAGGGTTGTAATCATGGAGATTGCCCTGCGGTTGTGCTCATCATTCAGTGCCTTCTCACGCACAGTTGCGCCAGCCTTTTGTCTACCCTGATCAGTTAGATTGCAAGTTCCAAGTTTCACGCCCTTGGCCTTCTTCATCTGGAGCGCAGCAGTTGTACGCTCGGAGATCTTAACCAACTCTTCCTCTGCTAACGCAGTCTTGAACTTTATGATTAGCGGAGTATCGTTCGGGGATGCTGCACACACGAAGTCGATTCCATTGGCGAGTAGGTAATCCATTAGCAGGGAGAAACGAGTAAGACGAGATGATTCCTTCACCACGATGGTTGCCCCCTCGATCTTCGCCAACTCGATAGCCTCACGCAGTTGCTTACGCTTGCCCAGGAGTTTGTCCAGGTTGACAGTTGACCCGAACTGGATGCGATCCTTATTACCGCCCGACTCAACCTCGGTGATCTCACGGACCAGGACACCGCCAGCGGATTGAACGAAAGATCTAACACAGTCTTGTTGAGCCTCAAGACCAAGGCCAGAGTTCCCCTGCTTTTGAGTAGATACCCTGTATAGTGCAACGAATTTTTTCATAACGTACAAATATACGAAGTTTGTCTAATACCTTAAACGCACGATTAAGGTTTTAGTTACGGTGGAGTATACGAAAGTTATCAACATGACACAATAACATAATTAACGGACAGCACGAAAACCTAATTATCGCACATCGCAATATGCAATATTGTCATGCGGTTTATTCTGCATTAGATAAGCGGGATTGATTTAGGGGGTTGGTGTAGTACCCAGGGGGAGGCCAGGTCCTGATCAGGCGGCATACCTCCCCCTACGTACCCCTGGGTACCCCCCCCCCCTATGGTATCCCCTCTCCCACCCCCCTTCCCTCCCCCCGTAAAAGGGGGGTGCTATGTGGTGAGAAAATTTTTTATAAATTTTGAATTGAAAAGTTAGACCCTTTTCCGAAACACGACCCTGTTTTAAAATCGGGAGGCTTTTGCAAAAAATTTTTTGGGAAAATTTTGAGTTGGAAATTTTGGACCTGGGGGTATTTATCTGGAAACGTTATGAACATTAAGTTTCCAACAGAGTACGAACCAAAGAGGAATAACCGCTGGATCGTATCGGTGCCTACCCTACCAGAATGGGTATTCCAAGAGATAGAATTCCCTTCGGTTGAAAGCGGGTGGTTCTGCGATAAATGGTCGGATATTCATGCGACCTTATTAGATGTGATCGGGCAGAGTATTCCAACAAAGATCCAGGATCTGTATAAATCTGGTAAATTTACATTTTCGATCAAGGTATTAGATCCTCCAGGTGCTGAAGTGGAGCACTGGGAAGTCGTGGGTAAGATAACTCATATCCATAATGGTACTGGTAGTTACAGCAATGACGGTCTGAAGAAGATATCAATTCGAATTAAGCCATACAGCGTGAATCTGCTTAAATCTTAAGGATTTCTACTCATATTTATAGATATGAAAAAGCTGATTAGAAAAATATTAACTGAGGTGGTCAGTACAGATCCATCAAATTCTGATACCAACTCAGTCAATAAATTACTTTCATTACTGACACCATATCTGAATAACAACTATAAGATATATTCTACATGCAGTAGCGACAGTCCTGGAATGTGGTTATTTGACAGGTTAAGTGATGCCTCTCGAATACACAGTATAAGCCTGATTGATATTGCATATGACGTGGAAAAACAATTCGGTATAGATTTCAAGGATGTTCTAATGCCAGTGGTATCATGGGCTAATGAACAAGCTAAAAACCAAGGTATGATTAAGGAATCAAAAACTGAATCTGTTGTGGAGATGCTGAGTAGTCAAATACTGGATTATATCAGATCTAATTACGAGGTTAAAGGAATTCACATATTCAGTAAAGAAAATTCTAATTATTCAATCACTGGATTGGTGGTATTACAGCAAACAGCGATGGCCTATGATTTAATTTATACAACCGATGTTGCCATTCAGATGCAGCATATTCTTAGACAATGGTTGTTTACCAATCGAGATGCTAAACTTTTAACGAACATCACTTTGTTCCTTAAGGAAAATTATGAGAATTTAGGGGGCGGTAAGTTTGCTAATAAACGCTATGGTGTTCAAGTTGATTGGGTGGATATCTCACACACAATCCGTAATGAGTTCAAAACCATTTTACAAAAAGATGATGTGTTTGACCTGATAGAGTTAAGTGAATTGATTTGATATTTATTAACATGAAACAACTTATTCGTAAGATATTACAGGAGGCTAAACAAAAGGCTGAGTATAGCCCAGGGGGAAAGCCAGTAAAGGTTGGGAGATATGTTTATCATGCCAGCAATCCGTACTACCGAAAGAAGATCCAAAAGCAGGGGTTGAAACCTACTGTTAGTGATAGTTACGAATCTCATGCGATGTCGTGGTATGAAGAAGATGGTGCTATTTCCAAGAAGCATCTTCCTCCAGCAATTTTTGCAACCAACAGTGAAAACAAAAAGGATTGGTTTGACTCACCATACGATGATGATATCTACAGAATCGATACGCAAGGATTACCGAACGAATGGTTTACGGATCGCCATTTTGATTGGGATAAAAAGAATAAGCACGTTGTAACCTTTCAACCAATTCCATTATCACACATTACCCTCATTTACCAGGGGACTGGAAATCCTAAAGACTAAAAATACATGAAAGATATTATCAAAAAAATATTAACCGAAACCATAACTAAGGTAGTGGAGAATGAGTCGAATAAAATGTATCAGTTTATAATGAAATATTTGTCAGATAATATCGTGATAGCCACTCATCCAAAAAATAAGAATTTTAAATTTCATTTCAACAGAAATGATGTAAAAGTTGATGATGTAAGAAAAGTGGTCTATTTCAATCGAAATAATTGGTTGGAGTCTGCTCAGATGGTAAACTTATACGTGGATAGATTTATAGAGGATACATTCAGTATTCCTGAAGAAGTGAGTCATGATATCTATATTAAATGGTTAGAAACTTATGTTGATCAAAATCCTGACATCATTTATCGAATAAAATTATTAAAATGAGAGAGTTAATCAAACAAATATTACTTCAGGAAAACAAAAAGCAGATATCAGAGAAAATGCAGAAACTGATATTTGATTATCTAAACAGTCGTTTTGTGGGAGTACACAACCATGATGATGGCAGTGTTCATGTATATGAAAAGGATAATGTAACATTCAGGGGGAACATTGTTGATAGAACTTTGGAGGAGCCGAAGTACGTAAATGTTTCTGGTCTTGCTACCTTGATCAGACAGGACTTCGCCATCGGGTTGATGAGTGCTTTGAGTCATGCTACGGCCTGGGCAAATACTCAGCCTTACGAATATGAGTCGTATGAAGAATACGATGATGAAGAAGGTTATTAAAAATAAAATGTATTCTCAAAAAATTTTTGGGGATTTTTTATTTCAGAAAGTTTGACTTATCAATTTTTTATCAGTATGGTTCAACCTATGGATGAGTTGAATTATGATATACTTAGTGTATTTCCACCATTATGCCGTTTGCAATTGCCCAGGCTAAAAACCTATATTATGATAGTGAACCTCTGGTAAACTCAGATTATAATGCAAGAATTAATGGTCCTTACTCTAACAATGCGCTGGTATCTGATCACACACGAATATGATCCGATCCTCACGCCAGCCATTACCAATATTGTATTCCATTACGCACGATGAGAGAATTACGTAACATGGTTAGCCTATCTGGAGCATATGAGTTATGGGAAGGATTTAATTATGACAGAACGGCTCAACAATTATACATAAATCTATGGATAGATAAATTTAAGGGGTCTTGACTATCTCGAAACTCGTTGGTATGATTGGTAATGCTGCAATTAATCGCTGATATGGGCAAGGTGAATACAGATCACATTGCGGTCGGAAGTTTAGTTATTGGTGTACCAATATGTCGGTTTTTACATGGTGTAGGAATACAAACTCGATTTTAAAAAGTATAGAGATGAGGGAAACCATGTATAACATATCAATTGCTCCAAGGCACGACATATCATTATCTTTTTTAGAAAGGAGTGGTCTAAGGGGTGCTCATATTCCGATGCGTGTGTTTTATGGTTTATTTGTGGCGGAGCTATTATGTTAGAAATGTTATGGACTGCATCAACTGTAATGGGAGCCACTGATTGTCATAAAACAATGGCTCGGCTTGAAGTGGTGTTGTATCGAAGTTTCTTACAATTAAAATTGGATGGTTTTATCTATTGGAGGGAGCAAGCATAACAATGAAAGAAGAAAAGCGAATGGTTGCGACCAGGAAAGAGTTCATAGAACTGATGCGAAAAGAATTCATACCGCATTGTGTGAAAACAATCGGTACCGAAGGCTTTAACATGGGCTACGCACTCAATAACTGGACAATGTTCTTCTATTACAATAGCGGGACGACATATGTGGTGGAATTGATTGAGGAGGTGAAATAATGCTTGGCCTACAGAATAAAATAATAGATATGCGTATTAGAACTATAGATTGGTTTCTGATAGTAATACTTCCCGATAAAGTAGTACCGCCAGAAATACATTTTATTCAATACAAATAATGCACGATTTAATGATTGACATAATGGAAATGCGCTGGAACTGGGTGGGTGATTTTAGGGGGATTCTTCTGAAAGACACAACACTTGTTCCTGAAGAAATTAGTATCAGATACAGATAATGTTTGAATTTTTACAATCGCTACGGAAAGTAAGTTTTAACGGGTGCCTGTTCACCGTTGTTAGACCTTTTGATGAGGAAGATGGTTTATATACTGCATTTAAAGAAGTAATGCAATCTATGGGGAATTACCTGGTGATCCAACATTACACATTAAAGCGTAGGTTACGTAAGCCGCAGACACTGCGTTTCTTCTCGTTGGGTGAGGCGCACTGGTGGGATGTAAAATTTTTGGATCTAAATATTTTTGATCGCAAGGAACTAAAAAAGTAATGGAAGAACTTTTCGTAAGGCTATATAATTTAATGCTGCATGATAGGTATTATCGTATTAGCATTCCAAAGTCCATTATAAGTTACGATACATTAGATAATGTGTTGACATTGTTTGGTGATGTTCGTATTTACCCAATCTACTTTGATTGGTGGGATGGTGAACCAGTAGATGGTATTGTATTTATGCACATGGACCAATACAGTTCTGGTAGTCCTACAATAGAAATTTTTCAATAATGGAAGAATTGTTATTTATATACCTTCATAGTTTACGCATTAACGATAATCTCTATCGTGTGTCCGTTGGAGAGCAGTTACAACCGTATGGGGCAATGAACGACACCGTTAAGCTGTTCGGCAAATACTCAATGGCTCCAGCCTTTGATGTCGATCTCGGATTTAAAGTAAAGCATCCTCCTGGGCTTGTGATCAGATCCATGGATCAGTATGGCGGTGCAGATGATAAACAAATAAGCATATTCTAAAATCACCCTCTCATGCGAACTCTTAAGACAACCAGGAATGCTCCTAAAGCAGAAAAAGATCGACTTCACAAAAAGATTAAGTCTGCTTATAATCTATTAAATCAGTACGGATTAATATGTGATGCATCTGCAATACAGATTGAGGAGTGGTTCAGGTATAAATTCAAGCGCAAATTATAACCCTCCCCTAAAATCACTCCCATTCATGAACCAAGTAATATTAATCATTCAGTATGTCGATTGGATTTTTCGCAATCCAGTGCATTACCCTATCAGCGGATGCGTGTATCAGAAAGAGCTAATATTCTCTGATCTGTACAAACGGTTAGAACTTTATTAACCCCCAATATCATGCTCGACTTTTACATAGCCGATTCTGAAATTTATCAAATGTATTCACAGTCTGAAATCATATATAAAACCATGGTGTTTGCTTGCAGCTTACCCACGTATCTGACCAACTAAGATGGACCAATTAGTAGATAATATTTACTGGATCCTGAATAGAAACTACAGGATATCTGGCGGCATCAGGTTCTCGATCATATTCCTTGTTCACCCCTTTTATCACGCTTTAAAGAGATCAGAACTTAATATCTCCTAAATGAAAGAACTATACGGATCTACCAAGAGCTTAATTAATTGGTGGATGATGCCGATTCGGATTTATAATACGCTGTTATCCATAGACACTCATCTATACAAACATTTTTTATATGAAGGAACTTTTAAAGGATGATATCGGGGGATTAAGCCTGAATGGTGATTGCTTTCGGATCCGAATGAAAAGAACCTATTCACTTCATCCCGCTTTAATGGGTGCCTTAGAATTATTCGGCACCTATGTGGGATGGGATATTAAGCCTGGTAATATCAGGTGGATCTCCCTGGATTGTTATAGCGGCCTAATGAAGTTTCCCATAGAACTAAACTAACCATGCTCGAATTAATGCTTTGTGATTATCGTTTTCTGGCAAATAAATTTGTCTTTAGCGATGTGCCACGTTTTAATACAACCATAAATTCATACTATGGGTTAGAGAGGGCTATGGGGCTTGGGAATACGGTTGAAAGTCTTTTTATTGCAATTTTAAAAATCTGATAAATGAAACAGTTAATTGATATCTCCGTCGACGAGTTTTACGATATGCCCATGTATGCACAGGGCTGGTCCTTCTTTGGACCGAACGCAAATTATGTAACGGATATGCATCTCCCGATCCGAATGGTTATCGGATTCCCTGCTGTATATTGTACCAGCTTTCATGCTGGCGTTCTGGAGGCGATTTAAGGGGTCTTGATTTTATTCGGATTTATCTGTATGGTTACTCCATGAAAAATTTACGTGTTGTAGTTTTGTGCAATGCATTTTTGCTTGATATCTATATTAAGATGCGTAATAAGCGCATTAGCGAACTTCATAGACATATTAATATGGAATGAGAAAACTGAATGGAAACCACCGTTGAATTCATTATCGATGAGATGTTCCGTTTCGGGGACTCTGATGGTTGGGGGTTCTTTGGTCCGAACGCAAACTACGTGAGCAATATCGAGGGTATTCTCTGTGATTTTTTGATGAGTGAGTGGGGTGGTACCGAAACTTATGTTAACGTTAGTTTTTAATTCTGTTTTCTCTCTCGTAACGCTGGGTGAACGCCCAGATCCATCTGATGATGGTGTGCGGATCCTCTTGGTAAACATCATCTAATATACGCCCTGGGGACTTGATTTTGCCGAGCTTAATTTGTATGGTTGTTTATGTATGATCTGAGAAAGCTGGTTTTTCGTGATAGGGTATTTAATTGTATATGGACCGAAGTTGTGTACGGAAACACCAGAGCGCACTTTTATATACCCCTAATAACGATTGATGGGAGATTTTTACTATAGCATCGGAGCGTTTGAAATGATATGGCAAGTGTATTGCCATCACGATCTGAAACTGATCACTATTTACAAACAAGTTGTCGGTGTTGACATCGAGGCAATATGGACATATCTGCCGAGCACACATTAAAATAAATTCATATGCTTACCCTGAAATGTAATGTACTTTATAACACGATTTTTATCAGTCCGTATCAGCGTTTTCGATTTGTCAGGATTCAGGTTCCTGGTATCTAAAAAACGTTCTGCGGTCCGAAGTTCCTAACCCCCAGCCCCCTAAAATCATGAACCAGTTATATTTTGATCCACGTAGTTCTGATATTCTCGAAATTTGGAGAGCGCACTTTAAATGTGATGAATCTATAATACACGCATATCACGAACTACACAGACATTTTAATTTTGAGTAAAATGAATGAATGTATAAATGCCCTCTGGAGATTTCATGCTCTGCTAATTGAACGGGACACGTTTGTTGCCTTCAGCATCAGTAATTCTGCTGCTGGGCATGTTGCCACGAATGAGATACTGTTAATAGATATGGGTTACACTTATCCCCACTGCAATCCTGATCATGCTTTTTATCTTATACCACAACGCCTTAAATGATGAAAATAACAACATACAACGAAAAATGGATCGGTACCAGGGTCTATGTTGCAGATGCAAGTTTTAAAGCAGGAGGCTTTACTGGTACTGTAGCTGGAGTAAATGAATCACACTGTTTTTATTCTGTCAGAATAGATGATTATTGTTTTTCGGATCCGAGCTTTGTTGAGAATATTAAGGGTAGCGTTTGGGAGTATCCTGCGCTGCATCATCATTGCAAGAAGAAACATATAACCGTTTTATGAAAGAGCTATACACCCATAATCGACATCTGATTAAGATCTGGGAAAATGTCTGCGATCACGATCTGGTTGTGATAGCTCTGTACAGTGAATTTGTCGGGCGGGATCAGGAGGCCGTAATAAAAGACTAATGAAAGATCTACTCCACATACATTCAGAGGTGTTCTATAAACTAACCTTTAGTGGATGGAATTACTTTGGACCGTCTGGTACCAGCACCCTGATGGAATCCGCTCATGGAGCTATGGATCTTTACCGCAACCTGGGAGCGGATGGATCTGGAATGTATTTTCTGTATGATGTTGAATTTTAAAATCGAATATATAACCGAAGTTTTCAAACCCCAGCCCCTTTTAAAATGAAACATCTAATGAATGATCAGGGACTTGTTTATAACCTGTGGCATAATTATACTGTCATTAATTACGATCTTCCGATTATTATGGTTTCTAATTCACTTATACAAAAATTGTTTAAGGGCACTACATTTTATTTTCGTTAATCCATGTACCAACACCTACAACCGATCCGTTCCATAATGACAGTTTCGTTTGGAATTTACCTTGATATTGTACCCATGGTTGGTAGTGTAAGGCGTATCGATACCAAGGTTTTTTATGAGATGCGTTTCACCTACATACCTTTTCGCTACGTTTGGGAATGAATACTCTTATAACTACAATCCTGATTACTGTTAAGAGAAACAACTACGACACTAATCGGTGGTACGCCATTAACGATATCGAAAATTCGGTGTTTAGACAATGGCGGTTTATGTTCGGTGGTAGGGACAATTATTCGTGGGTTGACAATACCAGATAAGTTTTGTAGCATTGTGTAATGCTGGAAATATTAAATAATGATTATTTAGAAATAGCACATATTTTTATTTTTGATCGCATTCCTGGGTTTTATAGTGTTATAGATGCAAGTTGGTTGTTAGCATATAGTATGGACTATTTTAGTAACAATATAATTTATTCCTGGGTGAGTACATGTTAGAACTGTGCTGGCATACACGTATGTTTGGTGGGGAATACGAAATGTATAATTTCTTTATTGACTATACAGATATTGATTTCATTGAAGAGGTGGTCATGCAGGAGATGGGGTTTATATTTTCCTTCTCCGATTATTGCTGGAAGATCCGTTTTGTAACCCGAAGTTCTCAAACCCCAGCCCCCTTAAATCATGAATAAACTAACACATAATTGTTTCAATGCTCTGGCTAATCAGATCCATCATATGAAAATTAAAGGCATCATGACTACCACCATTCAGAACACGTTGTTTCCTGACCTGGGGTATTATTGGTGTACGTTTGAGGGATGGAAAGCTAAATTATATAGATGAAGGATCTAACTAACTACATATCGGACAATACGGGGAACAAACAACGGTTTTTATTTTATGTGAAGGCTGGGCAGCGGATTGTTTTGATAACCGATCCTATACAGAAATTATTGGAGATATCATGAATGATCTTTGCTGTAATCTTATTTGCATCGGAAAGCCGCTGAATTTTGTTTCACATTACGAGAGCACGTTTCCATTACCCCTGACTTTGTTTTCTGTAAACAGATTTTTTTTCCGCTCCCTTAACTTCAAGGCTTATAGGGGTGGTCTGTATCGTCTGTAGATCTTGATTAAGCAGAAACTTTTCTGTATCGTTGGTTATGCTGGAAATAATAAAAGATTGTATGGATACGCAGAAAAACTATTTTACTTATTCTAAGATAGATAAATTTTATTACTGCATCACTTTAGATTTCCCAATTCGGTTTGTTCTGGGATTTCATAGAACCATGGAAACCTTTGCCTGGACCCCACAAACAAGAACAAGTATTGACTATTTAAAAATTAATTTGTACCGTTAAATAATGTATGGAACGCTCGTATTAGGTTTACATGATATGGAACCGTTGCTTAATGAGTTTCGTGTTATCTGGGAAGGATACTGTACGTATGATAATTTATTGATATCTATTTACACTACCTTGGAAAGTGCTGAGGATACTTTTATGATGATATGAGAGCTATGCAAAAATTGATCAGTACAATTAATAGTAATGAGTCCACTCTGTTTATCTGGAATCTGACTGAAGGTGCTTTATTGATTAAGCTGTATATTAATCTTGACATAATAGATCCGCAGTAACAGGAAATGATCGATTTATTACCAGATACAGCAGACTTTTGTAACAGAGGTGTTCTTGCGAAAATAGGAACCTCCAGCACAATTCACATGCTTTGTGATGTTGATTATCACCTTTGGAAGTGGGAATTTAACTTCGTGGCTACGGATCTTTTTGTGTGGCAAATAAAATAACATGTTCGATCTATGCAGTTCCACATATGATTTGCTGATGTACGATTTTAGGATCACATCTACATCCACATCAAAGGGAATGTGGGATACTGTGTGTCAGTTGGAAAACACACCCTTGTGGAATATGGGATTTATGTATTATGATACTTTCTGGATATCGTTATGAAAGAAATTACTATAGAAGATCTGATCAGAGCATTAGAGGTTTCAATGCACACAAATCTGATCATTGTAAATGAGGGAACAAAAGGTAATCCCGACTACGTAATACGTGGACAAAATCTTGTTGCATCGGAAATGAGAATGTATCTGGAGATTTATCAAAAGAAGTGAAGGTTTGATGCGTGAATTATCTGAATACTGTTACCGCAGTATACATAACAAAATTATCTTTGGGAAGGTCATAGGGACTCACGATGCCACTCCACTGGATCTGGATATGAAATTCGCCGCTAATATGGGTTTTTGGCGTATCCACGAAGAATTCTACGTTTGGCAGGAGGGTGTATGATTGGTTTTTGAACTCGGATAAGATATTTATTTCATATGAAAAGTATCATCAAGAAGATCTTAACCGAGGCGAAAAAATCTAACAGGATAACTATTTTGTGGAATGAGGAGGACTATAAACTGTATTCTCTGGTTAAACCCTATCTTGAATCGATCATAGACGTTTATTTTGATCCTAATAAGAAGATAACCTACTTAGCAGAAAAGGATACTGATAGAATCATCCTGGATAGTTTTAAAATCAAACAACAGCTTAGAGAAATGTTTGACATTTCCGCTACCCAGGCATCCGAATTTTTTCAATTATTTGAACTTGAGGCTAAGAAAATTCGCAAGCCGCTTTTTCCTAATCGCATAGATGAGAACGAAGAAAAAAGTGTGGGACTCATTTATGATGTTCTAAGTAATATCGGCTATAAAGACAATGTGTTTGGTAATCCGAAATATTGTTTCCATCATGATATTATCACCTCTTGTTACACTGCAAAGGCTCATAACACTTATGATTACAAAGGTCTTCAAAGATATTTTCTCATAGGATTATTGGTGCAGTATTTTCAAGAAGAATACGGGTTCCATGATCGTGAAATCTACAAAGGTTTAGAACGATTCTTTAACATCGATCTTTCTTTTTTCTACGAAGATTAACTTGACTATCAACCAATTTTAATGTATGGTTATTCATGCGTGATGTGTGTATAGATACCTTTCTATTGACAATTCAATATGAACTTACAATAGATGGTTTGTGGGAAATAACTGATTACATAGATAACTTGGTATTTCAAAACAAGGATTTTGCATTCACTGATAACCATTGCTGGATTTTACGTTAATGGAAGATTTACTTCAGAAAAAAATGTTGTGGTGTTTTAAAACCATGGATAAGAACGGGTGGTTGGTCGATACTCAGCCTAATTTCGATCCTCTTAAATTTATGGGCTATCTGAAAGTAATCACATCTCACATCTATATTGCGAACCCGATCACTCGATATGATGGGAGTATATATTATCCAATAAAATAATGGAACAAAACGACAAAATTGAGCTAACTGGTGGTGGTCTAAAATGCGATACACCAGGATGTGGATGGACGGATCCATCCATTAAAATGGAAGATTATTATAAGCACGTTAATGATGTGTGTCCTAAATGCGGAGCAAATGTTCTCACACAAGAAGATTTCCATAATTTTCTTACACTACTTTCTATAGTAGCTAAGGTGAATTCAATGTCTGATGAAGAGATCGGCAAACTTACTGAGGGCAAGGTTAAAGATCCGAATCAGAGGGTTATTGCTACCATCGAAACACACAAACAACTCCGTATAACCGATATTCGAAAAGCAGACGAATAAATACTTTACAGATATTTATATTGTGAATGACTTGTATCAGACAAATTATACGTGAGAGCCTGGATACCGCTGCGCTACTAAATTCCAGAGTCGGTAAGAAAGTTATCGAACTGATGGATAAATTTTATGAATATGGTATTATAACCAGCTACGAAGAAGAAGATCGCTTAACTGGTAAACCAGATTTTAATCACATCTATCAATTCAAAGATCGTAATTCTCCATTCATCGATCACCTGGAAACGGTAGTAAGTGAAATAGAAGATTTCACAGGTCTTGACGAAGAAAGTATTCGTAAGTTGGTTACATACTGGTGCATCAGTAACCTTAAACAGAAAATTAATGTATGAGGTAATAGATCTAACGTTTACATTTTATTTGACTGTTCGTGAATTTAATCATAATATAAGGTTTAGGTCGGTGAATGAGATGATGTATGATGTAACGGAGAGTATGGAATACAGATATTATAAATTCGGGATGCACTCGCTATGAAAACATTATTCAATGATAGCATCATCATTGGTACCGATCTGTATCGCATATTTTTATATGGTTTCAAACCCCACCCTTCTCTCGCATTCATTAGAGGGCATATTGAGGGGCAGATTTTAAAGCCATTCAAAAGTCAGTTTTCATGATATTTACTTAGGTAAATGCCATCGATTAATGAATCCTTTATCAAATGCTTAAAGCAGCATTTTCCAATATTGCGTGATAATCATAGTTATTATGTGAACATTGCTTTTACGGTTGAAGGTACTGGACCCGTTCAGAAATTATATCTGAGAAACTACAGTCAAAAACAAAAAATCAAAAAGCGAATGCAGGAGTTCCTGGTAGAACAGTGGGCATTATCTCCAGAGGAATCTAAGGATATAGTTAAAGCCTTTTTTCAGTCCAAGTATTACAAAGATTTGCCTTGATTTTCACCATAAAATTTATTATGATTATTTATGGAAATTAAATACGTAATTTTAAGATCTAATGAATGCAATGGCCGCTGGTCTTATTATGGGGGACCTAAAACATATAGGGAACCGTACAAAAACACATACGTCATTAACAAATATGATGATCGCTATCTAAACACTGATGTTAAAGATGCGGTTTTGTATGATACCAAAGAACAGGCGATTGAAGAGATAAAAAATTTCATGGCTATGGTTGAACACCCAGATCCTAAAACCAAAAAATATCTCGGTGTTGGTATCTTTAAGATTGAAGAAGTTTACATTAATACAATGCCAAAGGATGATGTCCGTAACCAAAAGGTGGAATTATCGGAATAATCATCGGAAAATAATATTTTTTATTTTTTAATTGGTTAATTACTAAGTAGTTGTGGCCTTTTTAGCCTTCGGATTTACAAAACACCTTGACTAATCAATCAATCTTCAGTACAGTTGATTACACCTAATAATAAAACTGTATGAAAAAAATTGTAGTTCTTTGCGCTGTGGTACTTTTAGCATCTTGCAAAACCACTGAAACGTACACTGTAATCAATAAAGGTACTCTGTACAAAAACGATGTTGAAAAGCAGATCCTGGTAGTTGCTAACGAGCATGATACCGTTACTGTGTGTAACAAACGAGCATTCAAAAAATACAAGGTAGGCGATAGAATTCGTACCACCTCAAAAGTGTGTGAAGTTCCCTTCTATACCTGTGGAGTAAACAGAGTGATGGCTCAAAGATGATAACATGGGTCAATGATTTTCGTGGGTTCATAGCAAAACGTCTTGACTGCACAGATTTTAAAGCAACTGCGTTCACGGCTCTTCAATGTATACAATTGTCGTTAAGATCTAACGAACCGATGGATAAATTTGATCCGCACCTTTTTTAATGCAGTCATTATTAATAGATACTTCTCGTCTACCCTTTCCCATACGGAGATTAGGTTTTGGTTTAGAGAATACCCAGAATAAAATATTTTCCAGGAAAATGTTGTACGGATCGCATTATTAGTGGGTGGTAAAATATACTATGAGGCGAGATGAAAGAACTTCAAGCGGATATGAAGGGCGCAGTGTTCGGCAAACTTTTTTGGACTCATGTGAAGTTCGATACTACCTCACTTGTAATACATCAGGGAATTAATGACAATATAGACACAAAAGCAATATTATGAGAGCAGAAGAATTTGTAAAAATTAAATATCCCAGAGCCAGAGCCGAAAGATATAAAACCAATGGACCATTTGGCAAATCTTATTATCTAATCTGGTCAGATTTTAAACAAACTACCCGCTTAGGTGAGGGCGATACCAAAAGTAAAGCCTGGACGAATGCCCGAAAAAATTTAGAGAGTATCAACTCATAATTATGGATGCACTCTGGATTGCCTTTCATAAAACCAGAATATGTAAAATCTGGGACGATTATACGATGCATGATTACATGCTGGTAAATTTAGATCTTGATTTACTATGTGGATTGTGGCAGTTATTTGAACCCAAACCAAATCAGAGTAGGAATGTATATCAGTTTCCCTTGTAATGAAAGACAAATTTCATATCCTAATTTTTCATTATCTGAATAGTTTATTCAAACCGATCCTTATCGGTAATACTCTATTGGTGAAAGTCAAGAACGAAGAGAGGTATAAAAATTTATCCGAACTTAGAGATATGATCTGCGAGGTTTATGGTATTGATTTAGCTGAGGCCGAAGAAATATTCGAGGCTTGGAAAAAAACCGCATACAAGTTTGAGCCTACGTCCACCGAATCGTTTAAAACGTTAATGGCGTTAGAAGTCAGTTCAACCAACGAAAATATGGTTATTTTTGTCGATCAATTAACCAACACCTAATGTTACACATCGTTTCCTTCTCTCAAAACACTCTTACTGAATTTCACAGTAGGATGTTATTAGCATTGTATTTAGCAGATCCTTTTGCGTTTAATGTACTTCCGAGGGATATGAAATTTTATAGCGGGAGCAATAGATTTTTGAACCCAAATTGTTGACCCTTTGTTTACTCCTGAATTACGTATATTTGTACGTTAACCGATATTTACTATTATGAAGGATATCATTAAAAAAGTAATACAGGAATCAGATCCTGATCATGTGTTAGAAACACAGCGTTTGATAACCAACACAGGTTATATTGGGAAGGGTACCATTCTGCGCTTAACACGCAAAGGTTATAAACCATATGAAATAAAGGACGGGCAAATTATTCCTTACGAATTTCACGGATTAAAAAATACAACAGCATCGAGCATAGGTCATAATGTAAAACCCGACCAGGTATTTGTTTTTCTAACCGATGAAGAATTAGCTAAGTGCGTAGTGATGAGTCAAAAGGTCGTGGATCTAATAAGCAAGTATGAAAAACAGATAGAGTTGGCGAAGGGACTATTACCATCTTTTATTTATCACGAAGTTATTAAAAGCAACTCCGTACCAAAAGGAGATTAATCTAACATCCCGTTTTCTTTTCTGTTACCGATAAATGTTTCGGCATATTTCTCTTCTGTACCGTAAGCACTCGGCACCCAGGTAGGTTTAGCATCTAATTCAACCATGAGTTCATTGATCACCTTTAGAACCAAGTAAAACGCCTCTATCAACCCCACAGACTCGTATTTCTTCAATTTACGAGCATATTCCCAGGCAACATACATCTTATCCGCCACAGAGGTAGAAAAGCGTTCCTCGTCCCCTAAAAACATTAATACAACCTTTCCCGTACTCACATCACGCCGTACTTTATAGTTCAACATTGATCTGATGATTTGCTCCAGAATGTTAGCATATTTGTTATCCAGGTGTTCCCTGATTGTAATTCTCATACCCATAAATATCCCTTGATTTTATAATATTTCTTGTGTATGATTGAATCATGTCAAATTACGGTACACCGAACAGTCCTTTATTGAAGGATCTACAAGCCGCAGGATTTAAGGTCTTAGCCATTACAATCATGGTATGCGAAGAAACATTCGTATTCCAAACCAAAGAAGAAGTGGATGCGGCAGTTGAATGGGTAAATCGACCCGATAGTATTTGGAAAAACGAAGGGTGGTGGTATGCTTTAGAAGATGATGAGTGTCCTTGGGATCAGACTCTGACAGAATATAGAGAACAGTACTATAAGAATGAACTGGAAAATGCGCCTAAAGTATATTGGCTGAATGATGGGACTATCCAGTAGAAAGGCAATACAGTTATTGTCCGAAAGTTCGGATAATTACATCCACCATTACATGGGTGATTCTACTATTCATAATTTAGAAGGAGATGATATCGGAACAATTTCCTGGCGAGTATTCAATAATCTACTCAATAAGGAAAAAATCCACAAAGTTGCTAACTCCGATTCTTTCTGGAGCCAGGGATATTACAGACTCAAATAACCTCCATTTACTGTTTCCCCACATATTTATAGGATATGATTAGGAAACTTATCACCGAGAACTTAGAGTCTAAATTAGATGAATTAATTTTCAAATACATTGACAATTTTCTTTCTGTTGAGAAACAGGGAAAATCTATGTGTTTCATTGATGAGCCAGCGGATCCGCAGGGTGCATTGAGTAAGTTATATCATGATATAGCAGCCTCTTTTAATATTTCCACTACCGATGCAATCCGTTACATCAGCAAATGGTTTAATAATCGCAAAGCATCTCAAAACACCCTTACAGCCAACTAATTAAGTAGGGGTACTTATTTCCACCTACGCTGGTATAATTTTTGCATCTTTTTTAATAAAAATAAAGATGGAAAATGTTTCGCCATTAAAAGAGGGTGATATCGTCTTAATCGATGATAACAAAGATGATTTATTCCTCATGGAACATGCTTTCCACGCACTCGGAATTACCAATAAGTTATTGACGTTTGATAACGCAGTAGATGCCCTTAACTATTTAAAATCTAATGTACAACCGATGTTGATTATCTGTGATGTAGATATGCCAACAATGGGCGGATTAGAATTGCGACAAAAATTATATGAAAATTCTACATTAAGAAGAAAATGTATTCCATTCATCTTTTTAACTGGAGGTGATTCCGAAGTAGATATTGAACTTGCTTTTGAATTCTCAGTTCAGGGATTCTTCCAAAAGACAACTAATTTTGATGAGTGCGTAAGATTATTAGAAATTATCATCACTTATTGGAGGACGTGCAAATTTCCACACAATATTTTTAAAATGTTGGTTGAAACAAAACCGTTTGATTGACTTTACGAAAGTTTCTCTTTATAGTTAAGAATGAAAGAACTCATCTTCGCTATAAATAACCTTGAGCCTCGCCTACCCAATTACAAATTAGACCCTAAATGGGGACCACCACCAGGAATTCTTTACTGGATCGCCCCTACCAATGTAATCGTACACTTCCAAGACGTAGAGGTAGATCTTTTTTTATTAATGGATTACGTATTGACATTTAATCTATCCGTTAGTAAATACAAATCGCTACACGCAAATATTCCCATTTCCAAGGTTGACTTTCTAATTCCTTTTTAGTAGGATTAGAATTATGAAATTACGATTTTATCAGGATCCAGATACCAGGTGGTATGTGGACTTACCAGCGTGGCCTGGAGCGAAGGCCGATCTTGAAATGGTTGCTGGCGCAGATACAATGCTCGAATATATGTCAGAAGGCACTGGTGAAGTACATTTGTATTTATCTACAGATCCTTTTGAGGGTGCGGATGAATTAAAATTACGTGAATTAGCTTTTGAACTCGGTAATGGAGCGTTCTACCTTTTGAAATCGTATAAAGGTATTGAAATCAATTTAGATATGTGGTTATGTGATGTAACCAAATGGGTGTTTGGTGATTTTCCGAAAAGCATTTTCATATCTAAAGTAGAGGTTTGAAACGTTTACTTGTCGATATTGATTTAAGCGGAAGTCCAGTCCATCATATCGCACATATGCATGAAATATTATGGGATTTTCTGATGCCATTTATTTTTGATATCTACCATCGAAAATTAATTGTACCAGATCCGCTTTATCAAACCATTAAACAAGAAGTAGAAAGACTCGGATATGAAGGACGTTTTAAATAGATGGAGAGATCTAATTTTTGATCAGGAGATAATAACGGATGATTATCTCAATGAGATATTTGGTTTTTATTTTTTTCATACAGAGTGTCTGATGGATCCCGAACGAGATGTGTGCATGACCGACACAGTTAATGGTTATGGACCAGTATTAAATCCAAAAGAAAAATGAGAATAGGAATTTATGCGGGAAGTTTTAATCCGCTCCACATTGGACATGTGAACATAATCCAAAAGGCGAGTCGGTTATTTGATAAACTGATTATTGCCCAGGGAATTAATCCTGAAAAAAACAACGAGCAATGGGAGCGGGATCCACGAATCACTCACCAATATGACGGATTATTAACCGATTTCATAAATAGAATTGAAAGTGAATATGGGTATGAGGTAACATTGGTGCGTGGTCTTAGGAACTCAACGGATTTAAAGTACGAAGAAACACAACTCGCTTTCCTCAGAGATTTCAAACCAGACCTACAAGTAATCTACATCCCATGTGATACTGAATTCAAACACATTTCAAGTTCAGCAATTCGCATGTTATCACATTATGGTAAGCGAATGTACCTACCGCCAAATGAAAACACTTCTACGGAAAATTAAACAATTAGACCTACCGATTGATTTTACAAGCAGTGGGATGATAGACACATTTTATTTTGAAATGAAGAATACTTCGTTCTGCATGATCAACAAATACGAACCCGAATTACTATTTAACCCTATGCTCCGATATCATAAACTATCAAACAATTTATTCAAAACATTATGAAAAACTTTACATTGACTGATCAGCAGTTTGAAAAGTACGTTAAGTGGCGTGATGAATTAGAAAATCGAGATCCCAAATACTTCGGTGCTGCTGGCGGTGGTTATTCTTTTATTTTTACCCCGACTGGGCTTGGGGAGATAGTAACGGTTAAGCGGGATGATGGTGAGGAATTAGACCTTACCGAATGGGAGCACTGGTGATATTTATTAGTATGATCAGAGCGATTATACTTGAACATTTGCACACTTACAATAGAGTCCAAGAGTTAGAAACCAAATATAACAATGATTATTATTGTGAGTATGACGAAGAGAACGGATCCTCAATACCTGGATACGGTTCTGGTGTTGAATGTACCTCATACGCCCATTATATAGCTGATAAAGAAAATGGTTCAGTATTCGGATTCTTCGAAGATGAAAATCCCACTTCAGAAATTGCACAAGCAGCGGGAGGACACGATTTTGCTATAGTTGACGGGCGTTATATCGTAGACCCTTGGATTTCTCAGGTGGAAACCATGAGCGAACGTTGCGTTTTCGATCTTAATTCACTTGAAGATCAACCAATTATTAAAAAACTTTACGGAGATCGTTCTCGCTGGAAAAAAATGAGGTAGTCGTTCCTTGACTATTCCAGATCTTTTCTATATGGTTATTTTAAAGTAAGTAACCATGTTAAATCACAGAAAAGACGGACTATATATTTTTGATACGTTCCAGGTAGACTTTCACCTACCTAAATGGAAAACCCGCACCGATGATAATAAAAATGCATATCTACATAGAGCATTAGATCGTTTTATGTCGGAGCGTAATGGAGATGATTTTATATCTTTCTCAGGTCCTTCATTTGCAGTCGGTGCTGGTGCAACAATAACAGCGGCAGGAATTGCGGTTGGGAGTGTTTCAGGACCCCCTAAAAAGAAAAGTTGGTTTAAGCGATTGTTATCGAAAGATAAGACACCATCAATAACGGAACCAAAAGAGCCGAACTTTACTATCGAAGAGATTCCCGTGAGAAAAGAAGAAGAACCTCTTATGAGTGTGGAGGAGTTCTTTAAAAGCGTTAAGAATTCAACTGAAGAACTCCAAGTAATTGGGGATCGTATACAAAAGTATGAGGCTACTCTTGAGTATCTTAAAAAAACTGGTCAACGTGCGCTTTATGAGGATATGATTGCGAGGGTCGAGTCGCTACGTGCGGAAACGCAATTGTTGGCAATGGGTAAAACAAAATTAATCACCGAAGATCAGTTGGTGGAGTTTGCAAAAAAATGCCCAAAGGGTCTGCGCCTGGATTGGATCCAAAATTTTGCCAGGATGATTCCAGAGAAAGTAGTGAATGAAAAAATCAAAGCTGATGAGAAACATATTTTTGACAATTATGTAGTTCTGCATTATGATCCTTATAGTAAGAATACCAAACTTACTGACGAAGAAATCCAAAAGAAAAAAGACCCCATCCTTTTCGGTTTAATCGTGGGCGAAAGAAAACTTTATTACGTTGGTGATTGGATTGATGAGTATTGTGATCTGACTTTTGAAAAGATGATTGAAACTCTGGGTGAGAAGGCCATTAACGCAAACGATATCACAGCACAAATTAAGATCTGATGAAATATCTATTGGGTAGATTGACTGGTGATGTCTTAAGAATGAATGCTGGTGATGTTATAGTCAGAAGATGGTTCCGACCAGCGGAAACTTTAGACAAGGACATCGCCAGGATGTTAGATATGCGAGTAAGTCCATTTACTAATGTACCACATTCATATAAAAAGTCATGAGCACAGTCGGGAACGTTTGTGAAAAATTACTTTACATCGACCCCGTAACGAAGGTTGCTAAAAAGCAGCCGAAGAAAAAATTCATGACTTTAGAAGATGCGATTGCTGAGGCAAAACGTCTTAATTTAAAAGATCAACAAATTCACAAAGTAGTTGCCTACAAATGTTCTGTGTGCCACAAATATCATGTCGGTAAAGGGAAAAAAATATTAGAAAAGAGATGAGTGAGTTTGAGGGGGGTGTCAGGCGAGAGGTGTTTTGGTTTATGAGCGAATCCGATCACCTACATAAACTAACTCGGCTTATGGAAGGACCTTACCAAATATATTTGTCGGTCTGGCGTAACGAAGATAATCGTTATATCACAATCATTTAATACACCTCGATTATGAGAAAATTATTACGAGCACAAGGAAGTGTTATTAACGAACTTTTTGATGAGTATATGACATTATCAGATTTCATCACACCTTTAATGATGGGATTGATGAGGTTGGATAAGCCACTGAAACACCCGATGGGTTACGGAGGAATCAACGCAGGGAATTGGTATTATCATGGAAAAAATAATTGATACGTGTATCGATCTAATTCTGGAAGTAAATTACAATACGCCTGGTAATTTATTCGATGAGATATTTGAAATTTTACCTGTAGGTAGAATAACGGTAGAGGATATTGCTCCAGGAATAGGATACGATTACACAACACCTCTTCCGTTGGTAGAAGTTCTGGTTGCTTAATATTTAGTAATTATGGAACATCAATTACACTGTCTTACGGACAATTGTGATCACACATTCACCGTAACCTGGAACGATGTGTTAGATCAGAAAAAATGTCCTTGTTGTACTATCTCATATATCATCAAATATGATGAATTCTTCGTTGAGGAGGCTGGAGAGGAGTTCGACCTATTCTGGTTGGAAATAGTGAAATAAGTGGATATTTATATGTATGATCCGCAATATCATTAAAGAATCTTTAGATCAAAAATTAAACGACTTAATCCTGGTTTACCTCGACAGTAATTTTTCTGTTGAGAAGAGTCAGCCTGGCATTCCCAAAATAACTCCGAAGGGGCATGTTAATGAACCAGGAGAAAGTACTTTCGGTTACGGACGAGCAGCCAATTCTATTATAGAAACATTCGCAGTTGATAAAAAACAGGCATTAGAAATTTTAAATACCTGGATCAGATTACGAATATCTAAACCTCCGATTAAAGAATCGATCAATGACTTAGATTTTGAGTATATGATCGATGTTATTGTTATCGAACTCAAGAAAAAGGGTTATTGCACTGCAAACGTAGAAGATTCGGTGATGGCGGTAAACGATACTTCAATCATCTTGGCGGAAATTCGCATTGATCACAAAGGGAAACTCTATATAGCCTATAGAGTTTATAAAGATTATAACTATATAAATGAAGTACGATCTACTGTTTTTACCGAACAGGGTGTCCGAGGTTCTATTGACTGGGCTGATAGTTTAGCACCTCATACCAATGAAATGTTTATGTCTTTTTATAAAGCTGACCCTACCCTGGTAGATTTTATTTGTAAAATGATAAATAAGAATAATAACACTCTCGATTTTGAAGGGTTGTATGATTTCTTTAGATACGAAAGAACATTTGCCGATTATCTATCACAGGCATTCGAAATTGATAGTCCCTCTGTTAAAGATGGTATCATGTATTACTGGTTAACTCACCACGGGATTCCGAGAATTTGTAAATAGTGAAAGTTGGTGGTATATATAAAATTCGTAATACGATAAGTGATGAATGTTACGTTGGATCTGCCGAATATTTTAAAAAGCGTTGGTGGAATCATGTTCACTATTTAGATAGAAATGAACATCACTCACCTCATCTACAACGAGCGTGGAATAAGTACGGGAAAAATACGTTTATTTTTGAAGTTGTGGAAGTGGTGGATAACATTAAATTTTTAATAGAGCGTGAGCAATTTTGGATAGGTCAACTTAACCCACAATACAATGTACTGAAAAAGGCTGGTTCTTCTAAAGGATTCAAACATACTGAAGAAACTAAGAAAAAACTTAGTGAGCTAAATAAAGGTGCTGGCAATCCAAGATATGGGTATCGAGCACCAAAAAAAACACCCATAAAGACTAAAAAAAGTACATCCAGATATATTAAAAAGGGGAGAAGAGGGAAACCTATTCTTAGAATTTCTGATAATGGAGAGGTAAAAGAATATAACAGCATAATTTTAGCAGCATTAGATAATAACTCCACTCATCACGGGGGAATATCTCATGTGCTTGGTGGCAGAAGAAATAAATGGCGTGGTTTCTTTTGGAAATATAAAGACGTTTAACGATTGTCCTTGGGACCAGTTAGCCAGTGGCATTCGCTACGCCACTACTAACGAAAGAGGCCACTCATCGGAGTGGCCTTGCTTTTTATTATTTCTTTAGAATTACTTTCATAATGTAACCATCCTCTACGCCTTCAGTCCAAATGTCATGGAAGAAATAATCATAACCTCCCACATGTAACCCAAGATCCGCTGCGATCTTAGGAAAGCGTTCCGTGATGGATTTAACAATAGCTTTTGGTTTACTTAAGCCATGATATTCTGGTTTAGCGTATAGCGAATCCCAACATTGCTTACTCCACCCTTCCCAATAAACGATCTGATTATTCTCCAGGTCATTTTGAATATAAGTCTGGTACTCGTACCCGTCCCACGGATCCAATAGATCATCGTAATTAGGGGTCCCAGTATTGTATTCAGGATCTTCCGCCATTAATTTCATGGCCTCTTCTATCATATCGGTCCTCAAAGCATCGGAAAAATACCCTGCTGGTTGAGTAGATTCCTTTAATATTCTTTTAATCAACTGTTTCATATTTATAAATATGCAGATTAGACGTATATTGACCGAGCATTTGAATAAAGCCATGAAGGACTTGATGTTGGATTACCTAAAAGCTAATTTTAGTGATGCTGTCATTGATCAGGACGATGAGAGATATGTGAAGGTGTGGAACGAGGATGAAGAGGACTACAACTACTACTATTACGATGAAAGTAACGAGTTAAGATTGATAAATAGAATGGTTAATGATTTAGTTAAAATGTACGGTGCGCCTGTTTCAGAGGTATTGGAGATAGCACATGAACACGCTCGTTACTTGCGTAGCATTAATCCTCCAGGTAACTAAAGTAAGCTCTTACGAAATCCAATAACTCTCCCATTAAAGGCTCGTATTCTGGCTTTTTCTTCACAAAGTCTAATATGTGATCGACACACTTGTTGAAATCGGATGTCTGAGCATTCATGATTACAACCCCCATTTGTTCAATAGGATCTGTAACTTCTATCAGTATACCGTTTTGCATTTCTAAGATGCACCCCTTTTCCAGAGCCTCCAACGGTTCAAGGTATCTATAAAATCTCATATAAAATAAATATCTTGAAAGGGTCGGATATTTATTGTTATGCAGTTAAAGAAAATCATTATCGAACAACTTCATATCGTAAAGGAAACGGTGGCGAATTACGAAAAATTCTATCCTACTTTCGAAAAGGTTATGCGCTCAATATTCCACGAAACCTCTAACGGAGGTGCGGTAGAGATTGACCATTTCATAATATGTTTTATTCTAAACCTACAGGGTATTAGACATGAATTAGAACCTTTGGTATCTAAAAGAGGTTTGAAAAAAAAATTTACCTCTCGTATTACTGAAATTCTCGGTTTAGACGAACAAGAGGTGAATGACATACTGAAACATTTTATACATTCAGATAATTTTAAGAATAGTATTAAAGGGTTACATATTTCTCCATACAGAGTTTTATGGGGGCAATTTAAAATGAAGGGCGATATTCCAGAATCACTATTCGAGATTAGTGGTATGGATAAGAAAAGACTTGTAGATTTATTTAATTTCATAACGTCATTGGGGTGGTATCGTGATTATCACATTTCTTTTGATAATAATTCAATTAAAATCCCTATTAGACCCTTACCGAAAAAAACTATTTTTGCTCATGTGGCTGCTACTGGGGACATTCTTTTAACCCAATGGCCTAATAGCAAAGAATTTATTAAGGTTAACAGTCCTGAACAATTCAAATCAATAGCTATTCAATTAGCAAAACAATTATAATAATTCTAAAAGGGGATAGCATCATGGTAGTTTCTATTGAGGAAATCAAGGCATTAAGAGAAAAATTAGCTGAGATAAATCGAGTGGATCTTGAAAGTATTACGTTCACCGAGAATGGTGAAGTTGTTAAAATAGATCAGCGTTATATAGATGAGTGGAAGTACATCGGATTAAATAACGTGGACTTCATCTTAATGGAATTTCACAAACACGGGTTCAGTTCAAAAGAGTGTTAATAACTTTCGATTCACATACCTTGATTAACTCCTCTATTGATAGTAGAATTAATCATGGTGGAATTTTTAGATTTAATCTCTGAGCCGCTTGACGACACTTCGTTAGGCGTTTCAAAACACCCAATTTGTTACGTATATGACATATTACCCTTCTGGAGAGTAAGGACGGATGGAACAGGTGAATACATGTGGGAGAATACTTTATGCTAATTCGTGGATATTTATAGCGTATACGCTATAAATTGATGAAGATTCAAAATATACTTTTAGAGGCGGTTATAGACACCCTGGATACTCTTACTGATAATCAGAAGAAGATCCTTAGAATCATACATAAACAGTTTGGTGGTGATAATTTGGAGGATCCGATCAGGGCATCTGACGTGTTTCATTATTTAGATGAGGAGCTTGGATTCGATAAATACGAGGCGGCTAACACATTCCAAATTTATATTCAGAATTACCAGGTATTATTTTCGGACACGGTTTTAATTAACACCGCTCCGCTTAACGGATGGGTCTTATATTCCTTAATCATACCGAAGTTCAAAGAAATGGCTACACAGTTAGAAGGTGGGGGTTGGAAATACCTTAACGACGATTGGGGGTCATTTCAAAATAGAAGTCGTGATCAATATGGAAATAGCATATTTCTGACCTTAATGGTTACTGACGACAAGACTGGCCTTCAATTCAACTATAAAATGGGTAACGGTAATACTAAACGTTTTCCATTACCGAAATACCGTGGCGAAGTTACCGAGCAAAAAATCGAAGAGTATTTTAAAAACGTGGTACTATCTGAATTTTTTAAACTAAGAAGTCAATTAGGAAGTAAGCGGTAATCCCTTCATATAGTTGAAGGCATTAATCATCTCAACATCCTTAGCATTTATTCCGTCAGGTAAGGTAAATCCTAATCTATCCAGGCATTGGTCCACCAGCGACCTGTTAAACCCGAAATCTAAACCAGTTATCTCGTAGATCGATTGTAGGGTTTCTATGAAAATGATTTTCCGTAGATGGATCAAAGATTCATATTGTCGTACACGCCAGCCAGCATCGGATATCTCAGCTAACTGTCTAAGTTCTTTGTTGTAGGTCCCGATTAAATATTCAATTCCTGGGTTATATGAAAGGTGTTTCCTAACGTGTTTTAGTATCCTATCCATCACACAAAATTAAGCAATAGCCTTGAAAAAGTCAATTAGATGCCTATTTATTATTATGAAACTACAAGGTATTATTAGACGAGTTTTAGAAGAACAAAAAGCAAAAAAAGGATACGACTTCGGTTGTGTGATGCTGTTCTTCGAAATCCCAGAATGGAAAGATGTAATTTCCATGATAGATCCAGCGGATCTATACAAACCAGAAGAATCGCAATTCGGATTAGAGCACGAACCACATATTACAATTCTATACGGGCTACATTCTAACGAATTAAATGATCAGGAGGTTATGGATACTATCAAGCAATTTACGGCACCTGAAGTAATGCTGCAAAGCATTTCCACCTTCAACAATCCAGAATATGATGTCGTTAAATTTGATGTTGTTGGAGAACAGTTACACGAAATGAATGCGGCATTAAAGCAATTTCCATTCACAACGAACTTCCCAGATTATCATCCCCACACAACGATAGCATACGTAAAACCAGGATGCGGATCCAAATATCATGATCTCCTGGAAGAACCGATTGTTTTAAAACCATCTAAAGTGGTTTATAGTAAACCAGACGGTAATAAAATTTTTGATTACCTGGAAGTAGATGAAAGAGATTAAAGAACAAATTGTAGCTTTTAGATACACACTTGGTAAGCCAGGGGTGTCCATTCCCGCATTTAATGATCCGTTACATCCTATTAAAATGTTACTGGATATTTCTGGTGATTTCACCCACCCAGCGTTTCAGGTTGGTAGAAAAGAATACATTATCAAGATTCACTAATATTTATTAGTATGAAACGTAAAATCAAAATTACAGAAAATCAACTTCGCATAATCACCGAGTCGGTCCATCAGGATCAGGAGGTGATAACTGAAGGTTGGTTACAAAATATTGCAGCAGCGGTGGCGATGTTAGCTGGTGTAGCTACCTCTTCAGCGCAAAGCATGGATAAACTACCTTATTCACCAGAAAAACTGGGTCAGTTGAAAACTGCTATGGAAAATCCACAAGTGATTTCTCAACTTAAAAAAATGGGTGTTGAAGATAATAACATTCAAAAGGCTATTGATCGTTTAGAAGATGCTGACTCTGTTCGCTATCGTGATATCACAGTAAAAAACGAGAAACAGGTTCAAAGTTTACTACGTGCTGGTTATCATTTGACCAGTGTAGATGTTGATACCATTTTCAAAGAGGTAGCTCATAAAACTGTTGTTGAGAGATATGAAATTAGCTTGGATCTTGGAGAGAACTTCGGATCTGGTAGTTTCGAATTTATGGGTAAGCAAGCACTGATTGATACCGTAACAGCAATGTCTAAGGATGGTGCGATTGTAAATGTTCTAATCGAATCATCTACCGATAAACAGAGATTGAGTTCTCGCCTGGAGCAAAAATTAGCATCTATGGGTTACAAAGAAGGTGGAAACGCAGCTTTATCTCACGCTCGTAATGACCAGGTTAAAAAGACTCTGATCGATATGGGTATCAGCGATACTATCATGTGTCAGAACTTTAAAGTGGAGCAAGGTAGTGGTGTTGCTGGGCAATCAGAAAAGATCGTTGATAGTTCCGCTCGATACGTAAAGGTATTTATTGATATCGTTAAAGACGTGGAAGAAGAGGAAACACACCCAGAAGTTAAATCAATAAACAAAACATATCACATGTTTAATGCCACAGCGGTGAATAAACCGAGCGGTACCTATCATTTTAAGGGTAAAAATTCAAGAGTTAAAAAACTTGGTAAGTTGCCTGGGAAGAAATATAGTAACTCTGGTGTTAGATGTAAAATGCCAGGGCATTAAAAAATTAAGGCGAGAAAATTCTCGCCTTTTTTATTGTGCTCCGTCAAACGTACAATAATTTTTTTGTCTATCCCCAATGTTAGATGCTTGCATTATTGATGCGACACTACAAGCTCCTCGCTTAAAGTTTTTATCAAGTAAGATGTTATTATGTAAGGGCGATTTTTTCCAGAGTTCCAGTAGTTTCTGAACGTTAGGGGGACTTCCTCCTGTAGTTGCAACGCACTCACCCCATATATCATACTTGGCCGCTCTCACCTTAAATGACTCTTCAGTAAAATCCTTCACATCGATGGACTCATCGTGTCCAGAAGTCATAGCAAAAGCCTGGTAGGTCGAATGGTGTTTACTTCCATCGTATAGTTTCTGATCCCACTCCAACGCTTTTCTACCTTTAGATTTACGATATTCATTTATCAACCCAAAAAGTTCTTTGTCGAGTTCTTCATAATATTTTAAAGTGGCTTGACGTGTGGAATCGTATGTAACTTCCGTTTTCTTAACAGTAACATTCACCGAGGTTTGTCCCCAGGTTAAAACGGCTAACAATAGCCCTAATGTCAATAATACAGTCCTCATAGTTTGCGTGTATACAAAGGTTATACCAACAAAGATAGGAAAAGGTTACAAATTATATGCGAAAATATCTAAAACATTCATTCTCACTGGTATTATGTAATTACATATAATCAGAGGTCCCCGAAAACCGCCCAACTCTTTCCATGATTATCTGGATATCCACCTCATTTATGGAATCCCCCTTATCAATATTCTTCCTCCAATGCAGGAACTGTAAGTTGGTAATATCTCCAGCGATCTCAGGGGGAATGTCATTGTAATAGCACCACGATATCGGACATATGTGATCTAAATGATATTTTCTAAACCCCCTTTTATCACTGTTCTTTAAACTTTTGATCGGTTGACTTTCAGTAATGATCCACACACGAATGTAATAGATCTTTTTATCTTGGTTCTTAATTGATTTGACCTTCGCTCTAATTTTGGGAAACTTTCTCAAAAGTGCGTTGATAATTTTTGTCTTAAGCGGATCCTTATCTGAAACTTTTCTCGACTTCTTTTTCTTTTTTCTCTTTCTCGACATCCCAGATAAATATCCCTGGGATTGACTATTTGAATATGATTACATAGAATTGGGCATGGACAAATTTATAAATGATAAAATTTTCTTACCGATGAAGGATCATTTTGGTTGGCAGTATTCTCAGTTTGTAATGATGTACCCAATACCATTTATAGTTTTGACGAAGAGGATTGAGGAGGGGTATAATTTGAAGTTTACCTGATATTTATTTGAAAAGCTAAGAAAATGGTTCACCCGAAATTACGTAATATCATCCGCAAGACACTGGATCGTATGTTCCAGGTTACTATCGAAAGACCCACAGACACCGAGCCTACGTTCAAAACACATCACGGTGATAAAGTTGGTAGGAGTACGATTACATCTACTTTAAAAGATATGTTGGGAGATATTAGTACGACAGAAATAGAACATGTAATTCAAGAATGGGAAGGAGAGAATGTTAAGCGTTTGACGGATCTTCCTGCGGATTTACAAAAGAAGATTAAGGAGTATTTCCATGCGTTCTACAGTGAGATGTACGAGGCATTGGTGGATTCGTTTGGAGGTCGCCATAAAGATTACGCAGATTATCTTTCCAATATCCACAAAAAGATGAGTACAGGGAGGACCGCCTACAGCAGTAAAATGGTCCACGACATCCAGGGAGAATTCGGGTCAAAAATCCCAGCATTGGCTATTGGAACATTGTTTTTAGAGTACCTTAGTTCGGGTGGTAAAATCGACTAAGTTTCCCAAGAATTACAACTATTGTAATTTAATTCGACAAAATCAAGTAGGGGTTTGACTCCTTTTTTCCACATTTTATATGTTAAAAACTATATTTCGTGTCTTTCTTGAGAGGCATTGTAAAAATACATAGTTTTGCCTTGTTAAGATGTCGGTACGTATAGCGTTTCCGCAAAGATTTGGTCAAAAAGCAGCCAGGTGATGGCCTGGGAATCGTTGTCTGGTTGCTGATCGAATTCATCCCTTTCGAGATATTTATAGGTATGTCTACGGCTGCTCAATATAAAAATATTGTTCACTTTTTACTACGTAAATACGATATAAAAGTGCTGAAGTGGTTCAAGACTACTAATTGCACCGCATACGCTTTTATTGATCATCGTGAGGTTATGATTCCAGAGCCGAAATCCCTAAAAGCCTTTCTTTTTTGCCTTCACGAAATCGGTCATATTATTACAGGAAAGAAGAAGTATAATTTCTTAATGGAATATCACGCAGAAATGTTTGCGATTACTGAGGCAATGAAATATGGGTTCTATAGCGAAAGCTACGTTAAAGGGGCTAAAAAGTATGTCCTGGACTATTTAAAAGAAGATCTTAAAGCTAATAGAATCACAATTGACCGAGTTCCCAAAAAAGTTATGCGATTCGTCAAAAAAAGTTGACCAAACTATTGACTTCTTTGTATTCATAAAGTATGGTTAATATAGAGTTTTGGTTTTTTATAAGTTAGTGGTTTAATTGGTTAAAAAAGTAAAAGGTGGATTGGTAAGATCCACCTTTTTCATTTTGGGAATTGACGTTAAGATGCCTTCTTAGGCATTAATCAACTGTAATTTGGTATTGTGGTTTAAAGACTAATACCATGCCAAAGGTACTATGAAAATCTCATATAACAATGTAAATCTCTATTATTTTTACGTCAATCCCTTGATTAGTCATAATTTTGGCGTTGTTTATCCCCTAAAAACCCCTATTAGTCCATTAATTATGGATATTAATAGCCAAATTTCCCCATAAATCAAGTCATTTACTAAGTCTTTTTGTCAAGTTAATAAACTTGGTAAGTACTTGCCCAAGTATGTGTGGAATTTGTCCAAGTAACTTGGGGAGTTTTGAGTATCTTTGTCTACAGAATGATTAGTGAGCCAAGAATGAATTCAACAATTTACCTAAAATCGGTCGGGAAAGTCCTAAACCCATTTGACAAAATCAAATTTAGTTCGGATCAATTAGTACGTTTTGAAGTTACGTATTATGGCGCATTGGAGAAACGATCTAAAACTTTTCACTTTGAAGGGAACGACTTTAACACCACTTCAGCGAAGTATATAATATTATATCTTAAGTCAAAACACAATAATCAACGCTATCCTACTTTCGATACTCAATAGTTTTTATTTCATCCAAGTATTTATAAAGGATGAAACACATTATCAAAAGAATTTTAGTTGAGCATCAAATAGAGTTGCATTTTCCTCCAGACGAAGAGCTACAAAAGTATATTCGCCAACTTCTTCAGCAATTTGAAGTTTCGGATTTTGATTCTACCATTCCTTCTTCCGTTGACGACTTGTATGGAGAAGTGGTAGATTATTTAAGATCTAATGAAGATGGGTTTCAAGTAACCGATCAACTAAAATCTTTAGAGATAGCCAGGTTTTTTATCAAGGAACATTATCCATATGGGATGAATCTCGAAGTGTTTTTAGGTGAATTATACAGACCACACGATGATAGTATGAAGGATCTTCTATACTCTTTATTAGGAGAGAACGATGCTTCACAGTGTTATGAAACCAGTAAAACAATTGCTGACGTTGCCAACGACATGGCGTATATAGATTATTACCAGGAACCATATGATGAAGATGATGAGGATGCGGAAGGCGAATGGATTTCGTGTCATGTTAGATCTTCGTGTTATGGTGTGTACATCAACGATCCTAATGATCGTGGGTGTGTTTTAGAAGATAACATCACCTCCCAATTTTTCGAGTATCTTGATGAAGAGGTTGAAAGTTGGTTTAGAGAATATTGTAATACTGACATCTACCAAGTTTCTCTTGGCTTAGTTAACGACCTCGGTTGGTCCCTGGCTAAAGCGAAAAATGTAAAACCATATCAGCAGTTAATCAAGTTTCGTGAAGAATTCAAATACTTCCTTAAAAACAAACTTGATGATAGGATCCGTGAATACGCACGAAAGTATTTAGAATACGTTGAAGGCAATTCTTCGTTTGAAATCAATTGGAAAGGAGAATAAAACTTCTCCGCACCTATTGACTTTTCGGTTTACATTCCATATTTATTATTCACAGAGATAAACTTCATTAATCGTTTCTAATGGTTGATAGAAGAATCAGTAAGTAATAATCCATGGACACGGACAGTTGTAGGTATGACAAAAGAAAGAAAAGCAGCACTATCACTGATGGCGGGGATGTTCTTCCTTCCGCTGGGTTACGATGTCCTAATGAAAATGATCCTGGATATTACGGGTTCGTATTGGACTACCATAGGAATTTTTTATTGCCTATCAGCTTTTTTCTTTGGGTTACATTTTTACTTTTCCAATTCTAATCCATTTAAGGCCATTACAGCCCGTTTCAAGCGCAAACAAGGCTAAGACCATATTTATTAAGAAAGTTCTTCCTATTGAGAATTTTCATAGTAAAAACGGCAACCTGGACAGCAGACTTTACCAACGAGTCATTTGAACCGAATCGGATGATCTTACAACACAAGTATGTTCATTCCATTCTAAATTCGCTGCGACTAATCATTCCAATAAACAATGATAAAATCTTCTTTGATTTCAACAGTGGGGTTTGGACTGAATTTGATTTAATGGATTTGGTATCTTTTAGACAAGTGCTACGTTATCTCACAAACTATGTGGAAGAAGTTTATGGTGTGGATCCTGAAACTTCTAAACAAATCGCACTTTTATTCCTGGATAAGTAAAAAAGCATCGTAGGTTTACTATACTCGTCAATTATCACCACTCAGCCTTCAGGTTAATAATCTATTCTCGTACAAGGTTCGGAGGTATTATTTTATATTATGAGATCTCTCCCCACTAACGAGCCTACGATGCTGACTAATCTTACACTCATTTTAAATTTAGTCAATACTTGACAATAAAAAAATTGTTGTGTACTCTATTGTAAAAACTAACCAAGTTTCAGGCTGGTGGGTTAATCCACCTAAAGCTGTAAGTGTTTCAAACTATTGTTAAGTATTCCATTGTTATGGTTAATTTTTTAGGGGCGTGTAGCCCTTTTTTTTATTCATCGAAATATTTATCAGTATACGATGAACACTAACGATGAGAGGAAAAATCAAAAAGATATTGCGTGAATCGCTTGGCGATTTAGTAAAAAGTAGCTTGGGATCCCAATACGAAAAGTTAGTTACAGAAAATTT
>Ga0196981_1000222_pt1 | contig 36600 bp, 32 predicted proteins | sample S3_2013CmetaG_FD_155462 | JGI IMG/M metagenome (GOLD analysis project Ga0196981, IMG submission 155462) | Soil microbial communities from Anza Borrego desert, Southern California, United States - S3_20-13C | ecosystem: Environmental > Terrestrial > Soil > Desert | place: USA: California... | reverse complement strand
TGAAAGCTTCCTTGGTGTGTGCGTGTTCCATGCGCATAGGGTACTACGAGGCGCGGGCGTGCTGAAAGTGTGGGCCAGGATTTTCCCGCCTGAAAGGACAAAGGGCAGGTTGCCCTGCCCTTTGTCTTGTTGCATGCGGGACGGTTACGCGAGGCGGCCGTGGCACTGCTTGTACTTCTTGCCGCTACCGCATGGGCAGGGGTCGTTGCGACCAACCTTCGGTACGGCATTGACCGATGGCTGCTGTCCGGAGGATTCCGCATTCGCGGTCGGCGCAAGCAGCTCTTCCGGCGCAGCGTTCGGATTGAAGTCAGCGTGCTCATAATGCACGTTTTCCACGTGCGACTGCGCGAGCTGCGCTTCCGCCGCATCGATCTCTTCGCGCGACTGGATGCGTACGGTCATCACGATGCGGACGACTTCGTTCTTGATCAGGTCCAGCATGGTGCCGAACAGCTCGAAGGCTTCGCGCTTGTACTCCTGCTTCGGGTTTTTCTGTGCATAGCCGCGCAGGTGGATACCCTGGCGCAGGTGGTCGAGCGCGGCAAGGTGCTCGCGCCAGTGGGTATCGATGCTCTGCAGCATCACGCTGCGCTCGAAACCGGCGAAGGCTTCCTTGCCGATGACCGCGACCTTGGCGTTGTAGGATTCCTCGGCGGCCTTCTGCACACGCTCGAGCAGTTCCTCGTCGCTCAGCTCGGGCTGGGCTTCGAGAATCTTCGTGAGCGGTACGTCGAGCTGCCACTCGTTGGCGAGCGCTGCTTCCAGTCCCTTGAGGTCCCACTGTTCTTCCATCGACTCTTCCGGCACGAAGGCGCGGAACACGTCGGTGAACAGGCCCTGGCGCAGATTGGCGATCATCTCCGAAACGTCGCGTGCTTCGAGGAGTTCGTTGCGCTGCTGGTAGATCACCTTGCGCTGATCGTTGGCGACGTCGTCGTATTCCAGCAATTGCTTGCGGATGTCGAAGTTGCGCGCCTCGACCTTACGCTGGGCGGATTCAATCGAGCGCGACACGATGCCGGCTTCGATCGGTTCGCCTTCCGGCATCTTCAGGCGGTCCATGATGGCGCGCACGCGGTCGCCGGCGAAGATGCGCAGGAGCGGGTCGTCGAGCGACAGGTAGAAGCGCGATGAGCCCGGGTCACCCTGGCGGCCGGAGCGGCCACGCAACTGGTTGTCGATGCGGCGGGATTCGTGGCGTTCGGTGCCAATGATGTGCAAGCCACCGGCTGCGACCACGTGGTCGTGCAGCGACTGCCATTCGTCGCGCAAGGTCTTTGCCTTTTGCTGCTTGTCGGCATCGCCCAGGTTCGCGTCCGCCTCGATGATCTGGATCTGCTTCTCGACGTTGCCGCCCAGAACGATGTCCGTACCGCGGCCGGCCATGTTGGTGGCGATGGTGATCATCTTGGGACGGCCCGCCTGCGCCACGATTTCCGCTTCGCGCGCGTGCTGCTTGGCGTTGAGGACGTTGTGCGGCAGCTTGTGCTGCGCGAGGATCTTCGAAATCAGTTCAGAGTTCTCGATCGAGGTCGTGCCGACGAGCACCGGCTGGCCTCGCTCGTAGCAATCCTTGATGTCGTTGACGACAGCGTTGTATTTCTCCTCCGCGGTCTTGTACACCTGGTCCTGGCGGTCCTTGCGCTGGCTCGGACGGTTGGGCGGAATCACGACGGTTTCGAGGCCGTAGATTTCCTGGAATTCGTAGGCTTCGGTGTCAGCGGTACCGGTCATGCCGGCAAGCTTGCCGTACATGCGGAAGTAGTTCTGGAAGGTGATCGAGGCCAGGGTCTGGTTCTCGTTCTGGATCTTCACGCGTTCCTTCGCCTCGACGGCTTGGTGCAGGCCGTCAGACCAGCGGCGGCCGACCATCAGGCGGCCGGTGAATTCGTCGACGATGACCACTTCGTTGTTCTGCACCACATAGTGCTGGTCCTTGTGGAACAGCACGTGCGCGCGCAGAGCGGCGTACAGGTGGTGGATCAGCGTGATGTTGGCCGGATCGTAGAGCGATGCGCCTTCCGGCAGCAGGCCCATGCGGGTCAGGATCTGCTCGGCCTTTTCATGGCCGGCTTCAGTCAGCAGCACCTGGTGCGATTTCTCGTCCTTGGTGTAGTCGCCCGGCACTTCGATCTTGCCCTTGCCGTCCGGCGTTTCCTCGCCGATCTGCTGCGTCAGCAGCGGCGGCACCTCATTTATCTTGACGTACATCTCGGTGTGATCTTCGGCCTGGCCGGAAATGATCAGCGGGGTACGTGCTTCATCGATGAGGATCGAGTCCACTTCGTCGACGATGGCAAAGTTCAGGCCGCGCTGCACGCGGTCCCCCGAATCATAGACCATGTTGTCGCGCAGGTAGTCGAAACCGAATTCGTTGTTCGTGCCGTAGGTGATGTCGGCGGCGTACGCAGCCTGCTTCGTGTCGTGCGGCATCTGCGACAGGTTCACGCCCGTCGTCAGGCCGAGCCAGCTGTACAGCTTGCCCATCCATTCGGCGTCGCGCTGCGCGAGATAGTCGTTGACCGTCACGACGTGCACGCCCTTGCCGCTCAGCGCATTGAGATAGGCCGCCAGGGTCGCCATCAACGTTTTGCCTTCGCCGGTGCCCATCTCGGCAATCTTGCCGTGGTGGAGGACCATGCCGCCGATGAGCTGCACGTCGAAGTGGCGCATCTTCAGGACACGGCGGCTCGCCTCGCGGCAGACCGCAAACGCTTCCGGCAGGATCTCATCGAGCGTTGCACCCTTGGCGATGCGCTCCTTGAACGCCGGCGTCTTCGCCTGCAACTCGGCGTCGGACAGCTTTTCCATCGCCGGTTCAAGTGCGTTGATTTCGCGGACGGTCTTTTGGTATTGCTTGATCAGCCGCTGGTTGCGGCTGCCGAAAATCTGGGTCAGTAGGGACATGCTTTAATTTTGATTAAGACGCCGTGAAACCAGCCCTTCATCAGTTTCACGGAGACGCAATTGGGTAAATTGCTGATTTTATCATGCAGCCCATCGAGGTCTGCCCGCTTCGGACCCGGACGCGCAAAATGATTGCGCGAGGACAAATTTCCGGAATCCGCTCGGCCGCGTTACGGCCGATCAAGCGCAAGATGGGGACGATCTGAAGGGAAACAATCCCCTTGGCACGCAAAGTCAACAATGCGAGGGGTGGCTTATCTCGACGCAAGTGCCGCCAGCTTCGCCTGGTCCGCGCCTGCAGACAGGAACTTGTGCGGATCCTGCTGGATGCCTTTCACAAGAACCTCGAAGTGCAGATGGGAGCCGGTGGATCGCCCGGTGGAGCCGATATCGGCAATATGCTGGCCGCGCCGCACGATGTCACCGACCTTTACGCCGAGGCGCGAGCAATGCGCGTAACGCGTGATCATGTCGTTGCCATGATCGATTTCGACCATGTTGCCGAACTGGTGATGGTACTCGGCGGCGATCACCACGCCGCCGGCAGCGGCGACGATCGGGGTGCCGGTCGCCGCGGCGAAGTCGATGCCTTCATGGAAGGCCTGACGGCCAGTGAAGGGATCGAAACGCCAGCCGAAACCGGAAGCGTTGTAGCTCACGTTTACCGGCTGGATGGTGGGCAGCAGCTTCGACTTGATCTTGTGGCTCATCAGCGTGGTTTCGACCACGTTCATGTAATCCGCGCGATGTTCGACGTCGCGGGCCATGGCGTCGAGCAGTTGCTGGAATTCGGTCATGCTGAGTGGCTTGCCCTGCATGCTCGACGGCTCGGCGCCGCCGCGGCCCGGGAGTTCGCGAAAATTGAATTCCTGCGGCTTGACGCCGGCGAGACCCTGCACCCGTTCACCCAAGGCGTCGAGGCGTATCAGCTGTGCCTGCATTTCGCCGAGCTTCATCGCCATGGCGGCGAGGTTTTCCTTGACGTATTTGTCTTTCTTGCTGGTGTCGTCCTGGGTCGCGGAGGCGAGGACGTCACGAACGACCGGGATGTTGAGATCGGTGGCGTGGCGGAAGGTGAGGTAATACAGGAGAAAGGAAACGAGGATGACCGATGATAAAAACACAAGGCCGAGAAGCATCAGGTGCCATCGCGTCAGGGTGAGCGTCTTGGCGCTGAAGCGCGGGTGCAGCAGAATAATTTGCATTACAACTCCTCCGACTCGTCTATCGCAGGTGTGATGTGATAAGGTTTCGAGCATGAGTCGCCCGCCCTTATTTCTTTCTTCTCAGCAACGTTTTCAGTCTAATCGCTCGGGCAGCAAGTCCGCGAGCAGAGTTACAGCTGTTACAGATTTCCTCCGCACGCACGACAGAATGGCGACACTGTTACCGGCCGTCATGCGTTTGGCGAAGTTGCAAGAAGAGTGTTCGGCTGTCCTCCCCGCGCTTTTTGACGCTTGTTCCGTCATGCGGTTCGACGGAGATCAATTGACGATCGGGGTACCGAATGCTGCGCTTGCCGCGAAGCTCAAGCAGCAGTTGCCAAAACTGCAAGAGAGCCTGCTGCAACGCGGTTGGCAGGTTAACGCAATACGTATCAAAGTGCAAGTTAGAAAGATTGGCGAAAAGACAATACGCCAGAAGGAAATCGAGCTGCCGAACAAGGCCTTGTCGGCATTCGAAAACTTGCGGAATTCACTAGAGAAGTCGCCCGGGAACCAGGCGTTGACGGAGGCGCTGAGCACCATGCTCAAGCGCCATGGGAAGGCTTAACTGAAGGCCCATTCCTGCCGCGTCTGCCGCGCGTACGCTTCAGGCGCGGTCGTGACCGAATCGAAGCTCACGATTTCATAAGCATCCGGCTGCTCGAGCAGTGCGCGCAGCAGCAGGTTGTTCATCATGTGTCCCGACTTGTGCGCCACGTAGCTGGCAAGCAGCGGGTGGCCGACCAGATAGAGGTCGCCAATGGCGTCGAGGATCTTGTGGCGCACGAATTCATTCTCGTAGCGCAGGCCGTCCGGATTCAGGATCCGGTATTCATCCATCACGATCGCGTTTTCCAGTGAACCGCCGCGAGCGAGGCCCATGCCGCGCAGGGTTTCGACATCTTGCATGAAGCCGAAGGTGCGGGCGCGGGCGATTTCCTTCACGTAGGAATCGATGCCGAAATCGACTTCGGCGACCTGCCCGGTCGCGTCGACCGCGGGATGATTGAATTCGATGAAGAAGCTGAGCTTGAAGCCGTCGTACGGCTCCAGGCGCGCCCACTTTTCCTGGGCGCCCTTGCCTTCGCGGACTTCGACCGGCTTTTTGACGCGGATGAATTTCTTCGGTGCGTTCTGCTCCTGCAGGCCGGCCTGTTGCAACAGGAAGACGAAGGAGGCGGCGGAACCGTCCATGATCGGGATTTCTTCCGCAGTCACGTCCACGTACAGGTTGTCGATGCCGAGGCCGGCGCAGGCCGACATCAGGTGCTCGACGGTCGAGACGCGAACGCCGCCATTCTCCAGGACCGAGGCCATGCGCGTGTCGCCCACGCCGGTGGCGCTGGCGGGCAGGTCGACCGGCGGAGTCACATCGACGCGACGGAAAACGATGCCAGTATCAGGCGCGGCCGGTCGCAGGGTGAGCTCGACCTTGGTGCCGGAATGCAATCCGACCCCAACGGTCTTGACGAGCTGTTTGACGGTGCGTTGTTTGAGCATTGCTGAATTATAGCAACTAACCCACCGGTCAGTTGTAAAGCCCTGTAACGGCTGTTGGGCTTACACCACGCTATTCGCACCGATCTGCTGTCATTCCACGTGAATTAGTGGGATTCGAGCCAGTGTTGAGACCGTTCCACCGCGCGGCGCCATGTGGACAGCCGCTCCTCGCGTTCGTCGGAATGCATGGCCGGTTCGAACCGCTTCTGGACCTGCCACTGGGAAGCGATCTCGTCCTTGGAGCCCCAGAACTTTACGGCCAGGCCGGCAAGATAAGCAGCACCAAGTGCCGTTGTTTCCGTCACCAGCGGCCGCACTACCGGAACGCCAAGTACGTCAGCCTGGAACTGCATCAGCAGGTCGTTCCGTGAAACGCCGCCATCCACACGCAACTCCGTCAGACCAATGGACGCGTCCTTCTGCATTGCCTCAAGCACATCGGCTGTCTGATACGCAATACTCGCGAGCGTCGCCCTCGCGATGTGCGCCTTCGTCGTCCCGCGGCTGATGCCGACCATGGTTCCGCGCGCGTAGGCATCCCAGTACGGCGTGCCCAGCCCGGCGAAGGCGGGCACGAAGAAAACCCCGCCCGTATCCGGAACGCTGGAAGCCAGTGCTTCGACTTCTTCCGATGTCTTGATGATGCCCAACCCGTCACGCAACCACTGGACCGCAGCGCCCGCATTGAACACGCTGCCCTCGAGCATGTAGTCGGTCTGTCCATCGATCGTCCAGCCGATCGTGGTCAGGAGGTTGTTCCTGGAGGTAATGGCCTGCTTCCCGGTATTCATCAGCATGAAGCAGCCGGTGCCGTAAGTATTCTTTGCCGTGCCCGGTCTGTGGCAGGCCTGCCCGAACGTTGCTGCCTGCTGGTCGCCGGCGATGCCGGCAATCGGAATCGCGCTACCGAGCAAGTCCGGTTTTGTGTTTCCAACCACGCCACTGCCCGAAACGACTTCAGGCAGCAAGCTGCGGGGAATGCCGAGTACGGACAGCAGTTCGTCGTCCCACTGCAAGGTGTGAATATTGAACAGCAAGGTGCGCGACGCATTGCTGGTGTCGGCGACGTGCGCGCCGCACAGCTTGTAGATGAGCCAGGAATCGATGGTGCCGAAAGCGAGTTCGCCACGCTCGGCCCTGCTCCGCGCGCCGGGAACGTTATCGAGCAGCCACTTGAGCTTGGTGCCCGAAAAGTAGGCATCAATCACGAGGCCGGTCTTTTCCTGGAACAACGTCGTCCTGCCCTGCTCGCGCAGGCTGTCGCACAGGCCTGCCGTGCGATGGTCCTGCCAAACGATGGCGTTGGCGATCGGCTCGCCCGTCTTGCGGTCCCACACTACCGTCGTCTCGCGCTGGTTCGTGATGCCGATGGCGGCGATGTCGTTCGCCGTAATGTTCTGCTCCTTGAGCACCTGCTGGGCGACATTCAGCTGGCTGCTCCAGATTTCGTTGGCGTCGTGCTCGACCCAGCCCGACTGCGGGAAGATCTGCCGGAACTCCTGCTGCGCGATGCCCTGCATGCGGCCTTCGCGGTCGAAGAGGATCGCACGCGAACTGGTCGTGCCCTGGTCGAGGGCGAGGATGTATTTGGTCACTGGACTGTCTCCTTGGCTGACGCGCTCTCCGGCCGCCATGAAAAATGGCGCGGCAACACTGCCGCGCCAACCTAGTTTATCTGATCAGTAAAGACGCGATCAGTAGGCGCGGCCCTCCTTCCACGCCTGCAGCAGCTTGTCGTAGGCGATGGTTTCACCCTTCGGCTTTTCGTTGTCCAGCTTCTTCCACGGTGCGCCCTTGTCGGTCAGCCACTTGGCCGGGTCGCCCTTCGGATTCAGCTTCGGTGCGCAAGCCTTCATGCCCGCGCGCTCGAGACGGGCCAGCACCTGGTCCATTTCTTCTGCCAGGCTGTCCATCGCTGCCTGCGGGGTCTTCTCGCCGGTGACCGCGGTCGCGACGTTCTTCCACCACAGCTGCGCCAGCTTCGGATAGTCCGGAACGTTAGTGCCGGTCGGCGTCCATGCCACACGCGCGGGGCTGCGGTAGAACTCGACCAGGCCGCCGAGCTGGTCGGCATGCTTGGTGAAGTAGTCATGCTTGATGTCGGATTCGCGGATGAAGGTCAGGCCGGTGATCGACTTCTTCAGCGACACGGTCTTCGCTGTCACGAACTGTGCGTACAGCCAGGCAGCGGCACGGCGCTCCGGCGGCGTGGACTTGAAGAAGGTCCATGCGCCGACGTCCTGGTAGCCGTTCTGCATGCCGGTCTTCCAGTACGGGCCGTGCGGCGACGGCGCCATGCGCCACTTCGGTTTGCCATCCGGGTTCACGACCGGCAGGCCGCTCTTGATCATCGATGCAGTGAAGGCGGTGTACCAGAAGATCTGCTGGGCGATTTCGCCTTGCGCGGGGACCGGGCCTGCTTCGGAGAAGGTCATGCCGGTGGCCTGCGGCGGTGCGTATTTCTTCATCCAGTCGACATACTTGGTGAGTGCGTACACAGCGGGCGGCGAGTTGGTCGCGCCGCCGCGCGACACGGAAGCGCCAACGGGATTGCACTTGTCCTGCGACACGCGGATGCCCCATTCATCGACCGGTACGCCGTTCGGAATGCCCTTGTCGGCGGTGCCCGCCATCGACAGCCAGGCATCGGTGAAGCGCCAGCCGAGCGACGGGTCCTTCTTGCCGTAATCCATGTGGCCGTAGACGCGCTTGCCGTCGATGTTCTTCACGTCGTTGGTGAAGAAATCGGCGATGTCTTCGTAGGCGGACCAGTTGAGCGGCACGCCAAGTTCATAGCCGTACTTCGCCTTGAATTTGTCCTTCAGGTCCTTGCGCTCGAACCAGTCGGCACGGAACCAGTACAGGTTGGCGAACTGCTGGTCGGGCAACTGGTACACCTTGCCGTCCGGCGCGGTGGTAAAGCTGATGCCGATGAAATCCTTCAGGTCGAGACCGGGGTTGGTGAATTCCTTGCCCTCGCCCGCCATGTAATCGGACAGTGGAATGATCGCGCCATAACGGTAGTGCGTGCCGATCAGGTCTGAGTCGGAAATCCAGCCGTCATAGATGCTCTTGCCGGACTGCATCGAGGTCTGCAGCTTTTCGACCACGTCGCCTTCCTGGATGATGTCGTGCTTGACCTTGATGCCGGTGATTTCCTCGAAAGCCTTCGCCAGGGTCTTGGACTCGTACACGTGCGTGTCGATGGTTTCGGACACGACGTTGATTTCGTTCACGCCCTTCGCCTTGAGCTTGGCCGCGGCATCAATGAACCACTTCATCTCGTCCAGTTGCTGCTGCTTGCTCAGGCTGGAAGGCTGGAATTCCTGGGTAACCCACTTTTCTGCCGCTTTCATGTCGGCCCAGGACGCACCCGAAGCCAGCATCGCCGCAGCAGCCAACGCCGTCAGTTTTAGTCTCATATCTCCACCTGTTTTAATGTCTTCCCCCAGCAGGAATGCGCGGCGCGGGGAAGAAATGCGCCGGGCATCGAAACGCAGGGTCAACCCCAACGCATCACGATAAGCAACACCAGAAAACCGATTACTGCCCCGATGACCTGGTCCATCTCGGTCAACCCCGCCCAGGCGAGGTTGAGGTAGGCGGCCGTCAGCAGGCCGATGAACAGCCTGTCTCCGCGCGTCGTACTGATCGGCAGGAAGCCCCGCCGCTCGGTGGTCGGCGATTTGATTTCCCAGATCGTCATGCCGATGAGCATGAGCACGATCGCCGTAAAGAAGATGGCCACGGGAGGCGTCCATGCCATCCATCCGAATACTTCTTCCATGTCATACCCTCCCCATTGCAAAGCCCTTGGCGATGTAATGCCGCACGAACCAGATCACGAGTGCGCCCGGCACGATGGTCAGCACGCCGGCCGCCGACAGCACGCCCCAGTCCATGCCGGCGGCGGAGACGGTACGCGTCATCGTCGCCGCGATCGGCTTGGCATTGACCGAGGTCAGCGTGCGTGCCAGCAACAGCTCCACCCAGCTGAACATGAAGCAGAAGAACATCGTCACACCAACGCCGGACTTGATCATCGGCAGGAAGATCTTCACGAAGAACTTCGGGAAGCTGTAGCCGTCGATGTAGGCGGTCTCGTCGATTTCCTTCGGGATGCCGGACATGAAGCCTTCCAGGATCCAGACCGCCAGCGGCACGTTGAACACCATGTGCGCGAGCGCCACCGCGAGGTGGGTATCCATCAGCCCGACCGTCGAATACAGCTGGAAGAACGGCAGCAGGAACACCGCGGGCGGCGTCATGCGGTTGGTCAGCAGCCAGAAGAACAGGTGCTTGTCGCCGAGGAAGGAGTAGCGCGAGAACGCGTACGCCGCGGGCAGAGCCACTGCCGTCGACAGGATCATGTTGATGGCTACATAGATGATCGAATTGATATAGCCGTCGTACCAGGACGGATCGGTGAAGATCGTCTTGAAATTGTCGAACGTGAGGTTGCTCGGCCACATCGTCAGCGCGCCAACGATTTCCTCGTTGGTCTTCAACGACATGTTCAGCATCCAGTAGATCGGCAGCAGCGACAGCAGCAGGTAGAGCGCGAGGATGGGCCGCGTCAGGGTTTTGCTCATCATTTCTTGTCTCCCGTTCCGACACGTTGCATCCAGTTGTAGAGCACGAAGCAGAACAGCAGGATGATCAGGAAGTAGATCAGCGAGAATGCTGCCGCCGGTCCCAGGTCGAACTGGCCGACTGCCTTCTGCGTCAGGTATTGCGACAGGAAGGTGGTGGCATTGCCCGGCCCGCCGCCGGTGAGCACGAAGGGCTCGGTGTAAATCATGAAACTGTCCATGAAGCGCAGCAGCACTGCGATCATCAGCACATTGCGCAGCTTGGGCAGCTGGATGAAGCGGAACACGGCCCAGCGCGAGGCGCCGTCGATCTTCGCCGCCTGGTAGTAGGCGTCGGGAATCGCGCGCAGGCCGGCGTAGCAAAGGAGGACCACGAGCGGCGTCCAGTGCCAGATGTCCATCACGAGCACGGTGACCCAGGCATCGATGGAGTCGCCGGTGTAGTTGTAGCTGATGCCTGCGTGATTGATCGCATAGCCGAGCAGGCCGATGTCGCCCCGGCCGAAGATTTGCCAGATGGTGCCGACCACGTTCCAGGGAATCAGCAGCGGCAAGGCGATGAGCACCAGGGACATGGATGCCTTCCAGCCCTGCGCGGGCATGGACAGCGCAATCAGGATGCCGAGCGGGATCTGGATCGCGAGCACGGACAGGGAAAAGATCAGTTGACGGTACAGCGCGCCATGCAGTTCGCTGTCTCGCATCACCATGCGGAACCATTCGGTGCCGACGAAAACATGCTGCGTCGGACTGAGGATGTCCTGCACCGAGTAGTTCACGATCGTCATCAGCGGCAGGATGGCCGAGAAGGCGACGCAGAGGATCACCGGGAGAATCAGGAACCACGCGCGGTTGTTATAGGTTTTCATGTCATGCCACCCGCTTGTCGTTGACGTAGTAAAGGGTCCGCTCTGCCGGCAGGCGCAGCCATACCTTCTCCCCGGCTGACGCAGAGAGTTGCCGCAGCTTCGCGGCAATCGTGTGCTCACCCAGCCTGAACTCCGCAAGGTAATGCGTGCCGAGGTTGCGTATTGAGGTGATCGTTGCCGGCGCCGTATCAGGCATTTGCTCGAACTCGCATTCGACGAATTCGGGACGGATGCCAAGCGTGGTGTTTCCGGTCGCGCCGCTCAGTGCGGCACTTGCGTCCGGCGACAGCGGAATGCTGCTGCCTGCGAGGTGCGCGGCGCCACCGTTGATCTTGCAGGGCAGCAGATTCATGCCCGGGTTCCCGATGAAATAGCCGACGAAAGTATGCGCCGGTTCCTCGAACAACTCCTGCGCCGTCCCCGCCTGCACCACTTCGCCCTGCGTCATCACCACCACCTTGTCGGCGAAGGTCAAGGCCTCCACCTGGTCGTGCGTGACGTAGATCAGCGACAGCTTCAGCTCGTGATGGATTTCCTTGAGCTTGCGGCGCAGCAGCCATTTCAGGTGCGGGTCGATCACCGTCAGCGGCTCGTCGAACAGCACCGCGGCGACATCGGGCCGGACCAGGCCGCGTCCGAGGGAGATCTTCTGTTTCGCGTCGACGGACAGGCCGCTCGCGCGATGCTTCAGGTCGCCGGTCAGCTCCAGCATCTCGGCCACCTGCTGCACGCGCTTGTTGATGTCCGCCGTCTTCCAGCCGCGATTGCGCAGCGGGAAAGCGAGGTTGTCGAACACGGTCATGGTGTCGTAGATGACCGGGAACTGGAACACCTGGGCGATGTTGCGCGCTTCGGGCGGAAGGTTGGTGACATCCTTGCCGTCGAAGAGCACGCGGCCGTGGGACGGACGCAGCAATCCGGAAATGATGTTCAGCAGCGTGGTCTTGCCGCAACCGGAAGGACCGAGCAGTGCATACGCGCCGCCGTCGTCCCACTGCATGTTCATCGGGCGCAATGCGTAATCGCTCGGCGCACTCGGGTTGGGCTTGTAGGCATGAGCCAGATCAACGAGTTCAATGCGCGCCATGCTTACACTCCAGCCTGAATCAGTGTCGGCGCAAACAATAGCGCGCCATCGGGTGCGTACAGGAACAGGTCGCCCGGCCGGCAGTACATGCTGCAAGGTGTGCCGAGTTCTAGGTCGTGAACGCCGGGCAGCTGCGCGACGAGTGCGATGCGGCCGCGATGCACGTGCACATAGGTTTCCGAACCGCTGATTTCCGCCAGCTCGACTTCCGCCTCGATCGGCACATCGTCCGGGTAACGCGCTGCAAGGCGCAGGCTGTGCGCGCGCAGGCCGAGTATCACTTCCTTGTGCCCCGCCGCTTTCTGCATCTGTGCCGGGCTCAACTGCAGGACCAGTCCGCTGCCCATCTGCGCCGTTCCGTTGGCGTCGAGCGTGGCATGCATCAGGTTGATCGGTGGGTCGCTGAAGGTGCGGGCGGCCTGGATGGAATTCGGTGCGTTGAAGACATCGAGTGTGGGCCCGTTCTGCAGCAGGCGTCCCTCGTGCAGAACCGCGACATGGCCGCCGAGCTGCAGGGCTTCCAGCGGCTCCGTTGTGGCGTACACGACCGTCGTTTTCCCTTCGGAGAACAGCTCGGTGAGTTCATTGCGCAGTTCCTCGCGCAGTTTGTAGTCGAGGTTGACCAGCGGCTCGTCGAGCAGCAGGAGGCCGGCTTCCTTGATGAGCGCGCGCGCCATGGCGGTACGCTGCTGCTGGCCGCCGGAGAGCTCGGCCGGGAAGCGTTGCAGATATGGCGTAATGTGCAGGCGTTCCGCCATGTCGGTCACGCGCTTCCTGATCTCGCTTTCCGCCACGCCCTTGATGCGCAGCGGCGAGGCGATATTGTCGAAGACGGTGAACGACGGGTAGTTGATGAATTGCTGGTAAACCATGGCGAGGTCGCGCTCGCGGACGGACACGCCGGTCACGTCCTTGCCGCCCGCAACGACACGCCCCTCAGTTGGGCGATCGAGTCCGGCCATGAGACGCATGAGGGACGTCTTGCCGGCTTTGGTCGTCCCCAGCAATACGTTGATGGTCCCCGGTACCAGCGAGAGCGATAGCGGGTAGATGTGATCTTCCGCGCCAACCTTCTTGCTGACGTTTTCCAATGCTAGAAGCACGCTGTCTTCCTCCTAAAAATTCTTCTTGTTGCGCCGTTTTTTTCTAGGCGCTGCGGCTTTTTTCGGTGCCGTTCCTTTTCTGAATCCAGGCGTCGAGCCTTTCCTGTGTTCCCTTCGGCAGATGCAAGCCAAGCTTGGAGCGGCGCCAGAGGATGTCCGCGGCATCCACAGCCCATTCGTGCCGCACCAGGTAATCGACCTCGACTTCATACAGCCCCGGCGCGATCTGTTCGCCCATGTCCGCCAGGCTCTTGCGTCCGGCGAGCAGCATGTTGATTCGCGTGCCATAGGCGCGTACGTAGCGCGCGACCAGTGCCGGCGGCAGGAATGCGTGGCGCGTCTGCATCTCATGCACGAACTTGTCATACTCGAGCACGGAGCGGTTGGACGGGTGTGCGCCGTAAAGATCGCCTCCGGGCAAGCAGGCATTTTCTGTCCAGGAGCCGCGACGCATGTTGAGCAAAGGCGAAAGCATGTCGACCGCCTCTTCCGCAAGCTTGCGGAAGGTGGTGATCTTTCCCCCAAAAATGGAGAGCAGCGGCGCGCCCTTTGTATCGAGTTCGAGTCGGTAATCGCGGGTCACTGCGGACGCGCTCGACGATTCGTCCTCGACGAGTGGACGGACGCCGGAGTAGCTCCAGACGACGTCAGCGGGAGCGATACGCTTGCGGAAGTAGCGGCTCGCCAGATCGCACAGGTAGACGACCTCGTCCTTGTCGATAGCCACCTTGTTGGCGTCGCCGTGGTATTCGATGTCCGTGGTGCCAATCAGGGTGAAATCCTGTTCGTACGGAATGGCGAACACGATGCGGCCGTCCGGGTGCTGGAAGATATACGCGTACGGATGGTCGAACAGCTTGGGAACGACGATATGGCTGCCCTTGATCAGGCGCAGCGCCTTTTCCGACGGACGCTGCACGGCGGTCTGCAGGAATTGCGCGGTCCAGGGACCGGCCGCATTGACCAGTACGCGTGTGCGAACCAGCGAACGCTTCCCCTCTGTGTCGACCAGTTCGACAACCCATGCCTCTCCCTCGCGCCGTGCAGAGGTACAACGCGTACGCGTGAAGATGCGTGCGCCCTTCTCGGCGGCGTCGACGGCATTGAGCACCACCAGGCGCGCGTCATCCACCCAGCCGTCGGAATAAACGAATCCCCGCGAGAACTCCGGCTTGAGCGGTTCGCCGGCCGGATGCCGACGCAGGTCTGCGCCACGCGATCCGGGAAGGAGCTCACGCTTTGCCAGCGCGTCGTAGAGGAACAGTCCGGTGCGAATCATCCACCCAGGCCGCTGCCCCTTGTCATGCGGGAGGACGAAACGCATCGGCCACATGATGTGCGGTGCGGCGCGCAACAGCACTTCGCGTTCGATCAACGCCTTGCGGACGAGGTTGAACTCGTAATACTCGAGATAGCGCAGGCCGCCATGAATGAGCTTGGAGGAGGACGAGGACGTGTGCGAGGCAAGGTCGTCCTTTTCGCAGAGAACGACGTTCAACCCGCGTCCCGCAGCGTCGCGCGCGATGCCGGCACCGTTGATGCCGCCGCCGACGATGAGCAGGTCGCATTCGAGGGAGGTCTTGCCGTTTTCCATCCAGATCTCGCCCAGGGAATAAAGAGTTGGTACGGTGACAGGCGCTTAAGATACGACAATACTCGAAACTAAGGCAACAGCTTTTTTGATTTTTTATGTTCGTTTATTTTCGTTTTCAATTATATTGATGGCTTTGCCACGATTGAAGGGGAACGGCTTTGACTCTTAATCCGCGTCAAAGGCGGCTGCTCGATGCCGTAAGGCAACGTGTGACGATGTCGGTGGAGGAGCTGGCGCTGGCGCTGGGCGTGACGCCGCAAACGGTGCGGCGCGACGTCAAAATGATGGAAGAGGCGAACCTGCTGGCGCGCTACCATGGCGGCGTCGGGCTGCCCTCCTCGGTCGAGAACATCGACTACAGCTTGCGTCAGGGAATGAACAGCGACGCCAAGCGCCGCATCGCGTCCGAGGTCGCGAGACAGGTGCCGTCGGGCTGTTCCTTGCTCATCAATATCGGCACGACGACCGAAGAAGTGGCCCGTGCCCTGGTGCATCACCAGGCGTTGCACGTCGTCACCAACAACCTCAACGTCGCGTCCATCCTCTCCGACAATCCCCATTGCGAAGTCATCCTGGCCGGCGGCGTGGTGCGCGGCCGGGACCGTGGCATCGTGGGTGAGGCAACCATCGATTTCATCCGGCAATTCAAGGTCGATATCGGGATCATCGGGATTTCCAGCATCGAGCCGGACGGCACGCTGCGCGACTACGATCCGCGCGAGGTCAAGGTGGCGCAGGCGATCATCGAGCAGTCGCGCGAGATCTGGCTCGTGGCCGACCACGACAAGTTCGAGCGGCAGGCACTGGTGCGCATGGCCCATGTGTCGGATATCGACATGCTGTTCACCGATGCACCGCCGCCGGAGGCGCTGGGGCGGGTACTCAAGGACGCGCGGGTCGAGGTGGTTCTCGTTGACCAGGCATAAAAAACGGCGCCGAAGCGCCGTTTGCCGTGTTCCCGGGAGAATCTCAGCCGAGCTGGCCGAGCAGGGTTTCCGCGTTCGAGACTTCGAACTTGCCGGGTTGCTCGATGTTGAGCTGCTTCACCACGCCGTCTTCCACCAGCATTGAAAAGCGCTGCATGCGGACGCCCATGCCCTTGGCGGTCAGGTCGAATTCGAGGCCGAGTGCCTTCGTGTATTCCGCGCTGCCGTCGGCCATCATGCGCACGATGCCGGTCGCCTTCTGGTCGCGGCCCCATGCGCCCATCACGAAGGGATCGTTGACCGAAACGCACCAGATTTCATCCACGCCCTTGGCCTTGAACTTGTCGGCCAGCGCGATGTAGCCCGGCACGTGCTTGGCCGAGCAGGTCGGGGTATAGGCACCCGGCAGGCCGAAGACGGCAATTTTCTTGCCCTTGGTCAGGTCGCTGACCTTGAAGGTGTTCGGGCCGAGGGAACAGCCCTCCGACTCGACTTCGATGAATTCCGACAGGGTGCCTTCCGGCAGGCGGTCGCCGATCTTGATGGTCATGGTATGAGTCCTCTCTGTTGGCAAAGCGGGTGTAAAAACGCCGCGCGCCGCTATCACGCGGGGCGCGGCGTAGAAACCGCAGTATGCCTTTTTCTTGCTTTTCTTGCAGCGTCCTCCCTACTTGACGTAGGGAGAAACGCTTAGTCGGCTTGCTTGCGCAGGAAGGCCGGGATGTCGTAGGTTTCCATGCCGTTCTTCTCGAGCGCGCGCACCGTATCCGATGCGGACTCGCGACGCCAGACGGCCGGCGCCTTCAGGCCGTCGAACGCGGCTGCCGGCTGCGCGGAACCCTGCATCATGCCGGTATGCTGCATGATCGGCTCGTTGTGCGTGCCGGTACGCAGGACCGGGGTCTGCACCAGTTGCACGTTCTTGCGGCCGCGGCCGAGGCCGGTTGCCACGACGGTGACGCGGATTTCGTCGCCCATGTTCTCGTCGTAGGCGATGCCCTGGGCGATCGATGCATCGGGTGCAGCGAAGGCGCGGACGGTGGCCATGACTTCCTTGATTTCCTTGCCTTTGAGGCTGCGGCTGGCAGTGACGTTGACCAGCACGCCGCGCGCGCCGGACAGGTCGATGCCGTCCAGCAGCGGCGATGCCACTGCCTGCTCGGCGGCGATGCGTGCACGGTCGACGCCGGAAGCGGTCGCCGTACCCATCATGGCCTTGCCCTGCTCGCCCATGATCGTCTTGACGTCGTTGAAGTCGACGTTGATATGGCCCGGCACATTGATGATTTCGGCGATACCGGCGACGGCGTTGTTCAGGACGTCGTCAGCGTGCTGCAGCCATTCCATCATGCTGTCGTCTTCGTAGATCTCTTCCAGCTTCTCGTTCAGGATCACGATCAGGGAATCGACGTGGCGGGATAGTTCTTCCAGGCCCTGCTCGGCGAGTTCCATGCACTTCGCGCCCTCGTAGGAGAACGGCTTGGAGACCACGGCGACGGTCAGCGCGCCGAGTTGCTTGGCGACTTCAGCCACGACCGGGGCCGCACCGGTGCCAGTGCCGCCACCCATGCCGGCAGCGATGAAGACCATGTGTGCGCCGCGCAGTGCGTCTTCGATGCGCTGGCGGGACTCTTCCGCCAGCTGGCGGCCGACGTCCGGCTTCATGCCAGCACCCAGGCCGGACTCGCCGATCTGGATGATGTTGTTGGCCTTCGACTGCTGCAGTGCCTGCGCGTCGGTGTTAGCGGCGATGAACTCCACGCCGGCCACGCCCTTGTTGATCATATGCTGCACAGCATTGCCACCTGCACCACCCACACCGACCACCTTGATCACGGTGCCGAGATTCGCGTTATCGATCATATCGATTTCCATGATTGTTTAACTCCCTTAGATGAAGCAGTTTTCAGTCGTTAGTCACCACGCTGTGGGGCGACTAGCAACTGCAAACTGCGGTTAGTACACAAAGATTATTAAAATTCTGCTGCTTAAAAATTACCCAGGAACCACTCTTTCATTCGCTGCCATACCGCCTTCACCGATCCATCCTGGCGAGTGACGATGTGACCGCGCAGGTACTGCTTTTTCGCTTCCAGCAACAACCCCAACACTGTCGAATAACGGGGGCTGCGCACGACATCCGCCAGCTGCCCGCTGTACTCCGGCACGCCAAGGCGTGTCGGCTTGAGGAAGATGTCTTCCGCCAGTTCCACCATGCCCGGCATCATTGCCGTGCCGCCGGTGATGACGATGCCGGAAGACAGGACTTCCTCGTAGCCCGACTCGCGCACCACCTGGTGCACGAGGGCGAACAATTCTTCGACGCGCGGTTCGATCACCGCAGCGAGCGCCTGGCGCGACAGGGTGCGCGGACCGCGATCGCCGAGGCCGGGCACTTCCAGCGTCTCGCCCGGATCGGCCAGCACCTGCTTGGCGACGCCGAAGCGAAGCTTGATTTCTTCCGCTTCCGCCGTCGGCGTACGGAGCGCCATCGCGATGTCGTTGGTGATCTGGTCACCGGCGATCGGGATCACTGCGGTGTGGCGGATCGCGCCTTCGGTGAAGATCGCGACGTCGGTCGTGCCGCCGCCGATATCGACCAGCACCACGCCCAGTTCTTTCTCGTCGGCCGTCAGCACCGCATCGGCGGATGCCATCGGCTGCAGGATCAGGTCGGACACTTCGAGGCCGCAGCGGCGCACGCACTTCACGATGTTCTGCACCGCCGACACCGCGCCGGTCACGATATGCACCTTCACTTCCAGGCGGATGCCGCTCATGCCGATCGGCTCGCGCACGTCTTCCTGGCTGTCGACGATGAATTCCTGCGGGACCGTGTGCAGCAGCTGCTGGTCGGTCGGGATGTTCACCGCCTTGGCGGTTTCGATCACGCGCGCGACGTCGGTCGCCGTCACTTCCTTGTCCTTGATCGCCACCATGCCGCTGGAGTTGAAGCTGCGGATATGGCTGCCTGCGATCCCGGTGTAGACGTTCTTGATCTTGCAGTCGGCCATGAGTTCGGCTTCCTCGAGCGCGCGCTGGATGGACTCCACCGTCGCCTCGATGTTGACCACCACGCCCTTCTTCAATCCCTTGGATTCGTGCTGGCCCAGCCCGATGACCTCATGCCTCCCGTTCGGCATCACTTCCGCCACTACCGCGACCACCTTGGAGGTGCCGATGTCGAGGCCGACGATCAGGTTCTTTGCGTCTTTTGTCATGTTGATTCGCTTACTTTTTTTTGCCTTCGATACCGAACTTCAAACCGGTCGCCTTCAACGCCAATCCATTCGGGTAACGCATGTCTACACTTTCAATCCTGTCCTGCAAGCGCGTGACCAGCTGCGGATAAATCTTCACCAGCCGGTCAACGCGGTCCTTCAAGGTCGTGCTGCTCGCTTCGCGTCCCAACTCGACCGTCATGCCGTTGTTCAGCCTCACGCTCCACGCGTATCTGCCCGAAAGCCACACACCCTCCGGCGACAGGCTGACCGGCTTGAACCAGTCCTGCAGCTGGCGGTAACGGGCAACGACTTCCTTCTCGCTTCCTTCCGGTCCGCCGAACTCGGCGAGCTCGTGTTCTTCTTCCGCCTCGGCGAGGTTGGCAGTGAACACATCGCCCTTCACCGACAGCAGCCTGCCGTCTTCGCCCCACGTGCCCAGCGGCTCATGCTCTTCCACCGTCACGATCAGCTTGTTCGGCCATTCGCGGCGCACCGATGCCTTGCGCACCCAGGGGACCGCTTCGAACGCCGTGCGCACCGTGTCCAGGTTCGCCGTGAAAAAGTTGCCCTTGATGCGCGGTACTGCCGTCGTGCGAACCGTCGATGCATTAACGTGCCGCAGCGCCATTTCGCCGACACCCTCGACACGAATTGTCTTGAGCGTGAACATCGGCCGCTGCGCGACCCACCAGATCCCCGACGCGAGCAGGCTCAGCACCAGCACGCCGAGCAGCGCGTTGGTGGTGGTGTTGAGCATTCTTACGTCGTGCCACATGGTCGGTCGTCAATTCCTTATGTCGGCTGCCAGTCCTTGTTCGGCTTCAGGTCGAGATCGGCCGAACGCAGGATTTCCACACACAGATCTTCGTAGCTCACACCCGAGGCCTTGGCCGACATCGGCACCAGCGAGTGGCCGGTCATGCCCGGAGACGTATTGATCTCCAGCAGGAAGGGCTCGTTGTCCGCTGCGCGCAGCATGAAGTCGACGCGCGCCCAGCCGGCGCTGCCGACGGCATTGAACGCGCGCACGGCCAGCGACTGGATGCGCTTGGTCAGTTCCTCGTCCAGCGGCGCGGGGCAGAGATACTGCGTGTCGTCGCTGAAATACTTGTGCTGGTAGTCGTAGTTGCCTTGCGGTGCGCAGATTTCCACGATCGGCAGCGCGCGTGCAGTGCGGCCCTTGCCCAGCACCGGCACCGTGAGTTCACGGCCGGTAATGAATTCCTCGGCGAGCACCACGTCGTCGTACTTTGCGCAGTGCTCGAAACCGGCGCGTACATCCGCGGCATCGATCACCTTGCTGATGCCGATGGTCGAACCTTCGTGGGGCGCCTTCAGCATGACGGGCAGGCCAAGTTCGGCAGGGACGTTCGCCAGTTCTTCCGGCGTCGCCAGCTGCGAATCCAGCACGATGAAGCGCGGTGTTGGCAGGCCGTGGTTCAGCCAGATGCGCTTGGTCATCACCTTGTCCATGCCGATGGACGAGGCCATCACGCCGGAACCGGTATAGGGAATGCCGAGCTGCTCGAGCACACCCTGGAGCGTGCCGTCTTCGCCGTAGCGGCCGTGCAGCGCGATGAAGACGCGGTCGAACTTCTCCGCCGCCAGTTCCGCAAGGCTGCGCTGCGCCGGATCGAAACCGTGCGCGTCGACGCCCTTGCTCTGCAGCGCCTTCAGGACGCCGGAACCGGACATCAGCGATACCTCACGTTCCGCCGAACGGCCGCCGTACAGCACCCCGACTTTTCCAAACTCTTTTTTCAGATCGCTCATGATGAATCCTGCTTCAGCTCGACTGAGCCAGTTTTCCCGGCACGCCGCTGATCGAACCGGCGCCCATGGTGATGACCACATCACCATCCTTCGCCATATCCATGATCGTCGACGGCATGTCGGCAATGTCTTCCACGAAGATCGGTTCCACCTTGCCGAGCACGCGCAGCGCATGGGCCAGCGCGCGGCCGTCGGCGGCCACGATCGGTTGTTCGCCGGCCGCGTAGACTTCGGCCAGCACGAGTGCGTCCACCGAGGACATGACTTTCACGAAGTCCTCGAACAGGTCGCGGGTACGGGTAAATCGGTGCGGCTGGAAGGCCAGCACGATGCGGCGGCCCGGATAGGCGCCACGCGCGGCCGACAACGTCGCCGCCATTTCGACCGGATGGTGGCCATAGTCGTCGACCAGCGTGAAGGAACCGCCCGCCGCCAGTTTGATTTCACCGTAGCGGGTAAAGCGGCGGCCGACGCCGTTGAATTCGCGCAGCGCCTTTTGCGTCGCGGCATCATCCACGCCCAGTTCGCGTGCAATGGCAATCGCAGCACAGGCGTTCTGTACGTTGTGCATGCCGGGCTGGTTCAGGTGCACGGTCAGCGGCGGGTATTCATCCTGGATCACCGTGAATTCCATGTGGCTGTCGACGGCCTTCGCATCGACAGCACGCACCTGCGCATCCTCGTGGAAGCCATAGGTGAGGATGGGCTTGGAGATGAAGGGCATGATTTCACGCACGCTCGGGTCGTCGATGCACAGCATCACGACGCCATAGAACGGCAGGCGCTGGGTGAACTCCACGAAGGCCTGCTTCAGCTTGGCGAAGCTGTGGTCGTAGGTCTCCATGTGGTCGGCATCGATGTTGGTGATGACTTCGATGCACGGCGACAGGTTCAGGAAGGATGCGTCCGATTCGTCGGCTTCAGCGACGATGAAGTCGCCTGCGCCCAGCTTGGCGTTCGCGCCGGCGCTGTTCAGGCGGCCGCCGATGACAAAGGTTGGGTCCAGGCCGCCTTCCGCCAGCACGCTCGCAACGAGGCTGGTGGTCGTCGTCTTGCCGTGCGTACCGGCGATGGCGATGCCCTGCTTCAGGCGCATCAGTTCGGCCAGCATGATGGCGCGCGGGACGATGGGAATGTGCTTTGCGCGTGCGGCGATCACTTCCGGGTTATCGCCCTTGACCGCGGTCGAGGTGACGATCGCGTCGGCATTCTGGATATTTTCCGCTTCGTGGCCGAAGGTGATCTTGGCGCCGCGCTCGATCAGGCGTTGCGTCGCCGCGTTGCTGGCCAGGTCCGAGCCGGAGATCGTGTAGCCGAGGTTGAGCAGCACTTCTGCGATGCCGCTCATGCCCGAGCCGCCGATACCGACGAAATGAATATTCTTGACTTTATGTTTCATGTTATTTGGCCAATTCTTCCAGCACGTTCGCAATCGTTTCGTTCGCCTGGCGTCTTCCGATGCCGTGCGCCGCCTCTGCCATCGTCCTGCATTCCTCCCGGGTGAGCGACTGCAGCAGTTGCGCCATCCGTTCCGGATTCAATTCTCCCTGCGGCAGGTGCACCGCCGCCTTCTGGCTCGCCATCCATTGCGCGTTGTCACGCTGGTGCGAGGTGGTCGATGCCACCAGTGGCACGAGCACGCTGGCCACGCCCGCCGCCGTCAGCTCGGACACCGTGATCGCGCCTGCACGGCAGATCACGAGGTCGGCTTCCGCATAGCGGCGCGGCATGTCATCGATGAAATCCACGACTTCCGCCTGCACTTGCGCGTCGGCGTAGGCTTTGCGCAAGACGTCGATGTGCTGCTTGCCGGACTGGTGTGTGACGATTGGACGCACGTCCGCAGGAATGCGAGCCAGTGCTGCGGGCAGGCATTCGTTCAATACTTTCGCGCCGAGGCTGCCGCCGACGACCAGTAGGCGTAGCGGGCCGGTTCGAGTCGCATAGCGCTGCGCGGGCGGCGCCACCTCGATGATTTCCTTGCGTACCGGATTGCCGGTCACTAATGCCTTGGAAGCGGCACTGCCGAAATCCGCGGGAAAACCGAACAGCACGCGCTGCGCAACAGGCGCGAGCGTCTTGTTCGACAGCAGCAATGCTGCATCCGCGTTCACCAGCACCAGCGGCACGCCGCGCGCCTTGGCCATCATCCCGCCCGGCACCGTGACGTAACCGCCCATGCCCAGCACCACGCTCGGCTTGCGCCGGCCGATGATGCTGAAGCAGGAGGCAAAGGCCGCGGCCATCTTGAACATGCCGCGCACGGTGTGCATCAAGCCCTTGCCGCGCACGCCGGCGAAGTCGATCGAATCCATGTCGATCCTGTGCTTCGGCACGATGTCGCGCTCCATGCCGTGCATGGTGCCCAGCCAGGACACCTGCCAGCCGCGCGACTGCATCGTCTGCGCGATCGCCAAACCGGGGAAGATATGACCACCGGTGCCCGCTGCCATGATCAGGAGGCGCTTCATATCCGCCCTCCTCGCATAAGCACCCTATTCTCGTAATCGATCCGCAAAAGTATCGCCAGTCCTACACAGTTAATAAGTACACCGGAACCGCCGTAACTCATCAGCGGCAAGGTCAATCCTTTGGTCGGCAGCAAACCGAGGTTCACGCCCATGTTGATGAAGGCCTGCACGCCGATCCAGATGCCGATGCCCTTGGCAGCGAGGCCCGCGAAGGTCAGGTCCATCGCAATTGCCTGGCGGCCGATCTCGAACGAGCGCTTCACGATCCAATAGAACAGCGCGACGACGACGAGCACCCCGACGAAGCCCAGTTCCTCGCCGATCACGGCCAGCAGGAAGTCGGTATGCGCTTCCGGCAGGTAATGCAGTTTTTCGACGCTGCCGCCGAGACCAACGCCAAACAGTTCGCCGCGTCCGAAGGCAATCAGGGAATGCGACAGCTGGTAGGCCTTGCCGAGCGCGTTCTCTTCCGTCCAGGGATTCAGGTACGCGAAGATGCGCTCCCGCCGCCACGGTGACAGCAGGATGACCATGCTGAAGATGCCGACCAGCGTCGCGCCGATGCCGCCGAACCAGATGCCGTTGATCCCGCCGAGGAAGAGGATGCCCATAGCGATGCAGACGATCACGCCGAAGGCGCCGAGGTCCGGTTCGAGCAGGAGCAGCAGGCCGACCACGCCGATGGCCACCGTCATCGGCAGGAACCCCTTGGTCAGCTTGTGCATCACTTGCTGCTTGCGCACCGTGTAGTCGGCAGCATAGAGAACGACGAAGAGCTTCATCAGCTCCGACGGCTGCAGGTTGAAGACCTTGAACGACAGCCAGCGGCGCGCGCCATTGACGCCTTTGCCGATGCCGGGAATCAGCACCAGCGCCAGCAGGATCAGCGTGGCGACGAAGAGGTACGGCGCCAGCCGCTGCCAGGTCTCGATGCGCACGCGGAAGGCGAGCAGGCCGGCAATCAGGGCGGCACCTATATAGATTGCCTGTCGGATCAGGAAGTGCGAGTTCTTGTAATTCGCATACTTGGGCGAGTCCGGCAGCGCGATCGAGGCTGAGTACACCATCACCATCCCGAACAGCATCAGGAGCACGACAACCCACACCAGGGGCTGGTCGTACTCCATCATCTTCGAACGCTGCACGACGCCGGGCAACGGCGCCGATGACGACGAAGAGGAGAAGGATGGCATCGCGAATTTCATGCGACCACCTCGCCGCGTAACAAGGCGACTTCACGCACCCCGTCGACGAATACCTGCGCGCGATGGGCGTAATTCTTGAACATGTCGAGGCTTGCGCAAGCAGGCGACAGCAGGACTGCGTCGCCAGCCTGGGCCGCTTCGGATGCCTTTTGCACGGCTTCTTCGAGCGTCGCACAATCGACGAGGTCAACACCGGCTTCGCCGATGGCCGCGCGAATCGACTGGGCGTCCTTGCCGATCAGGAAAACAGCCTTGACGAATTTGGCGACCGGCTCCGCCAGCGGCGAGAAATCCTGCCCCTTGCCGTCGCCGCCGGCGATCAGCAACAGACGCGACGAGCCAAGTTCGGCGCCAAGCCCGTTCAGGGCAGCAACCGTTGCGCCGACATTGGTGCCCTTGCTGTCGTCGTAATAATCGACGCCGCCGATGTTCCCGACGAGTTCGACGCGATGCGGCTCGCCGCGATATTCACGCAGTCCGTGCAGCAGGGGCGCGAGCGGGAGGCCGATGGAACGGCACAGTGCGAGCGCGGCCAGGGCGTTCACGGCGTTATGCTGTCCGCGAATTTTCAGTGCGTCGGCCGGCATCAGGCGCTTGACCATGACGGGGACTTCAACGACGTCCTTCTTGCGGCGCGGCTTTTCGCCTTCGTCCAGCGCGATCGCAGTGGTCAGCCAGTGCATGCCGTTGTCGTCCAGCAGACCGAAGCAATCCGGCTTCGCCGGCTCATCCGTACCGAAGCTGATGCAAGTGGCCAGCGGCGACGCCATTTGCATGACGCGCGCGTCGTCCCGGTTCAGCAGGCGGATCGTCCGCGCCCCGAAAATACGCGCCTTGTCCGCCGCGTAGGCATCCATGCTGCCGTGCCAGTCGAGGTGGTCCTGGGTCACATTGAGGACCGTCGCCACATCGGCCTGAAGGCTGAAGGTGGTGTGGAGCTGGAAGCTCGACAGTTCGAGCACCCACGCCTGCGGCAGCTCGTCGCTGTCCAGCGCGTCACGCAATACGTCGAGCGCGGCCGGGCTGATATTGCCGGCGACGACCGTCTTCAGGCCGGCACGGCGGCAGAGCAGCCCGGTCAAGCTGGTGACCGTGGTCTTGCCATTGGTGCCGGTGATCGCAATGACTTTCGGCGCATAGGCGCGGGAGGCGCGCAAGGCGGCCAGCGCCTGTGCGAACAGCTCGATTTCGCCCCAGAGGGGGATGTTCTTTTCGGATGCCGCGGGAATGACGTCGGCCAGTTCGCGGTCCGGCGTAAGGCCAGGGCTGACGGCGACGAAATCGACGCCGTCCAGCAGACTCGCGGCGAATGGGCCGCCGATGAATTCGGCCTCCGGGATCGCGTCGCGCAGCGCGGGCAGGCGGTCGGGTTCAGCACGGGTATCGGCAACGCGGACGGCGACGCGGAAGCGCGCCAGCCAGCGGGCCATTGCCAGGCCGGACTCGCCGAGGCCGAGCACGAGGACGCGCTTGCCTTCATAGGCGAAGCTCTCCTCCAAGGTCACTACTGGCGCAGGCGGGACTTCTTCCACCACGACTTCTGCGGCGACCGCCTCTTCCGGAGCGACCTCTTCGGCCTGATCGTCCGGCTCGGACAGGGAAGGCTCGTCCGCCGTCGCTTCCGTCACGGCCGCTTCGGCCATGACTTCACCTGCCGGCGTCTGCGGCGCAACGTCGGCAGTGACGGCGGCAATCGTCTCGTTGACGTCGCCACCGGCGCTGTCAACCGCGTTGCCTCCCTGCTCTTCGTTCACGTTGTTTTCCACGCAGCTTTCCCCAAAATTCCCTGTTTAACGCAATTTCAATGTCGACAGACCGAACAGCACCAGCATCATCGTGATGATCCAGAAGCGGACCACCACCTTTGTCTCTTTCCACCCCTTCTGTTCGAAGTGGTGGTGCAGCGGCGCCATCAGCAGGATCCGGCGGCCTACGCCGTAGCGCTTCTTCGTGTACTTGAAGTAGCCCACCTGCAGCATCACCGACAGCGTCTCGACCACGAAGATGCCGCCCATGATGAAGAGGACGATCTCCTGCCGGACGATCACGGCGATGGTTCCGAGCGCGCCGCCGAGTGCCAGGGCACCGACGTCGCCCATGAAAACCTGGGCCGGATGTGCGTTAAACCAGAGGAACGCAAGCCCGGCACCTGCCATGGCCCCACAAAAGATTAGCAGTTCCGCCGACCCGGGTATGTGAGGAATAAAGAGGTATTTCGAGTACACCACGCTGCCTGTGAGGTACGCGATGAGGCCAAGGGCCGATCCAACCATCACCGTCGGCATGATCGCGAGGCCGTCCAGGCCGTCGGTCAGGTTCACGGCATTGCTGGTGCCGACGATGACGAAATAGGTCAGGGCGATGAAACCCCAGACGCCCAGCGGGTAGCTGATGGTCTTGAAGAAGGGGACGATCAGGTCGGCCTTGGGAGGCAGGTCCATGTTGAAGCCGGAGGTCACCCAGGCCATGAACAGCTCCAGCACCTTGGTATTGGTCGGCGCGGACACAGAGAAGGCAAGGTAGATCGCGGCGACGATGCCGATCAGCGACTGCCAGAAGTATTTTTCGCGGGACGACATGCCTTCCGGGTTCTTGTAGACCACCTTGCGGTAGTCATCGACCCAGCCGATGGCGCCGTAGCCGAGGGTCACGACCAGCACCACCCAGACGAAGCGGTTGCTCCAGTCGGACCACAGCAGGGTCGAGACGCCGATGCCGAGCAGGATCAGGGCGCCGCCCATGGTCGGCGTGCCGGTCTTGATGAGGTGGGTCTGCGGACCATCGGTACGCACAGCCTGGCCGACCTTCAGGCGGGTGAGCATGCGGATCATGGCCGGACCGGCGATCAGGCCGATCACCAGCGCCGTCAGCGTGGCGAAGACGGCGCGGAAAGTGATGAAGTTGAAAACCCGAAGCGGGCCGAGGTCTTGTTGGAAGTATTGCGCTAGCCAGAGCAGCATGTCAGTGAGATCCCTGTCCTTGTTCTGTTGTGTTGACGAGGTGCTGGACCACGCGCTCCATCTTCATGAAGCGTGAACCCTTCACCAACGCCGTCGTGCCGGCGGTGACCAGTGCTTCGGCTGCCTGGTTGATCGCTGCGATATCGTCAAAATGCGTCGCGCCTGCACCGAACGCGCTGCTTGCATGCGAGGCCAGCTGGCCCAGCGTGAGCAGGTGCTCGATGCCCTTGTCGCGGGCATAGTTGCCAACCTCGACATGGAACTGCGGGCCTTCGTCGCCCACTTCGCCCATGTCACCCAATACCAGCACCCTGGGTGCGGCAGCGTGCGACAGGACGTCGATCGCGGCGCGTACCGAATCCGGGTTGGCGTTGTAGGTATCGTCGATCACCAGGGCGCCACTCTTTGCCGTCTTGCGCTGCAGGCGGCCGTTGACCGGCGCGAAGGACTCCAGTCCGCGGATGACCGCATCCTGGGGTACGCCGATCGCCAGCGCGCATGCCGTTGCAGCGAGCGCGTTGCGGACGTTGTGCACGCCCGCGGCAGAGAGTGCTACCTGGAACTGTTTCCCACCGGCAGTAATGGACAGGTCACTGCCGAAATCGTTCACCTTGAATGTGCAAGTCACGTCCGCGTCGGGCGACAGACCGAAGGTCATGACCTTGCGGGTACCTGCGAAGGTGCGCCACAGGCTTGTGTAAGTATCATCGACGGGGAAGACGGCCACACCATCGGCCTGCAGGCCGAGGATGACGTTTCCGTTTTCCTTGGCCACCGCTTCCACGCTTTCCATGAATTCCTGGTGCTCGCGTTGTGCGTTATTCACCAGTCCGACCGTCGGCTGGGCGGTGGCGGTAATGGTGGCGATTTCGCCCGGATGGTTCATGCCGAGTTCGACTACGGCTGCCTTGCAGCCGGCGTCGAGTCGGAAAACCGTGAGCGGAACGCCAATGTCGTTGTTCAGGTTGCCACGGGTGGCGAGGATGTTGTCGGGGCCATAGGCGGCGGACAGGATGGAGGCGACCATCTCCTTCACAGTCGTCTTGCCATTGCTGCCGGTGACGCCGATGACCGGGATATTGAACTGCTTGCGCCACCACGCACCGATCTCGTTCAGCGCGGCGCGCGTATCCGGCACCACCAGCGCCGGCACGGTCAGGCCGTCCGGCACGCGTTCCACCACCACGGCAGCCACGCCCCGGGCTGCCACATCATTCAGAAAATCGTGCGCATCGAAGCGCTCGCCGCGCAAGGCGACGAACAAATTGCCAGGTGCTACCTGACGGCTGTCGGTGGACACGCCGTCGAATGCTGCATCTGCCGTCATCGCGGCTTGCGAAATCCATGGCTGCAATTGCGCCAATGACGATTTCATCAGTTTGTTCCCTTCATTGTTGCCCGTGCAGCCAGCGCGAGTGCGGCGTGGTCTGCATCCAAAAACGGCAATTTCTTGCCTTTGATTTCCTGGTACGCCTCATGGCCCTTCCCTGCCAGGAGGACGACGTCCGGTTTGCCTGCATGGCGCACCGCCCACAGGATGGCGGAGGCACGGTCTTCGATCACGTGCAGGGCGTCCTTGGCCAGGCGTGCGGTGTCGATGCCGGCAACGACCTGCGCAAGGATGGCCGCCGGGTCTTCACTGCGAGGGTTGTCGCTGGTGACGATGATGTGGTCGGCCGCGTTCGATACCTTGCCCATCTGTGGGCGCTTGCCCGGGTCACGGTCCCCGCCGCATCCGAAGACGCACCACAACTTGCCGTTGCGCTGCTGCGCGACTTCGCGCAGTGTCGCCAGCGTCTTTTCGAGTGCGTCCGGCGTGTGCGCGTAGTCGATGACGATCAGCGGCGCATCCTGCCCGCCGAGCTGCTCCATGCGACCCGGGACGGCGGTGAGCGACTCCACCGCGTCCAAGGCGGAACGGAAGTCGATACCGCGCGCGAGCAGGACACCCATGACGCCCAGCACATTGCTGACGTTGAACTGGCCGACGAGCTGCGTCTTGACCTGCGCAGTGCCACCAGGTGCATCCAGGCGGAAAACGGTGCCGCCGTGGCTGGTGCGGATGTCGGACGCATTCAATACTGAGACGCCCACCGCGCTCTTGCCGCCGGTCGTATAACCGGTGACCGGGAGCGACGGGCGGGTCGCCTGGAGATGCGCGACGAGGCGCATTCCCATGTCATCGTCCAGGTTGACGACGGCGTGATCCAGTCCGGGCCAGTCGAACAGCTTGCGCTTGGCCGCCTCGTAGGCATCCATGCTGCCGTGGTAATCAAGATGGTCGCGCGTGAAATTGGTGAACAGCGCGACATTGAAATGCATACCGTTGAGGCGCCCCTGGTCCAGGCCGATGGAGGATGCCTCGATGGCGAGGGCCTGCGCACCGGCTGTGCGGAGCTGGGCCATCCTTCGTTGTAGCTGGATCGCGTCCGGCGTGGTGTAGCCGGTGCTGTTGAAACCACCGTGCTGTCCGCGGCGGTACAGGGCGACGCCGAGCGTACCCACCACCGCGGTCGGCTGGCCGAGTCGCGACAGGGCTTTGCCAAGCCACTGGGTGCAGGATGTCTTGCCATTCGTGCCAGTCACCGCAACGGTAAACATCGCTGCGTCCGGCTGGTCATAGTAGGCGCTGGCGACCTCGCCGGCGACTTCCTTCAGGTTCTCGACCCCGAGGTGCGGAAGTGTGAGGCGGTCGTCCCAGATGAAGTTTTTTGCTTCGTGCACCACCACCCGCGCTCCGGCCTCCACGGCGCGGTCGATGTAACCGCGCCCGTCTGCCGCGTCGCCTGGGTAAGCGAAAAAGACGTCGCCCGGCGAGATGCTTCGGGAATCCGAAGACAGTTGCGCCTTCGGCGCATTCGCATGCAGCCAGGCGAGAACATCGGTCACGGTCGGCGTCGCGCTCATCACATGCTCTCCTCGACAGGGTTGGCCGGCACGATGATGTCGGTTACGGTGGAGTCAGGCGGAACGTTCAGTGCGCGCAAGGCGTTGGCAGTCACCGCGGAGAAGACCGGGGCCGCCACCTGGCCGCCATAGTGGAAGCCGTTGGACGGCTCGTCGACCATGACGGCAACGACGATGCGCGGATCGGAAACCGGAGCAAAACCGACGAAGGAAGAAACATACTTGTTGGCGTACTGGCCGCCGACCAGCTTGTGCGCGGTACCGGTCTTGCCTGCCACGCGGTAGCCGGGGACCTGGGCCTTGGGCGCAGTTCCCTCCGGACCGGCCGCCATTTCCAGCATCACGCGTACATCGCGCGCGGTCTTCTCGGAGATGACGCGCTGGCCAATCGGACTGTCGCCCGCCTTTTGCAACGTCAGAGGAATGATGTCCCCGTCGCGCGCAAAGATCATATAAGAGTGCGCAACCTGGATCAGCGAGGTCGAAATGCCGTGGCCGTAACTCATGGTCGCCTGCTCGATCGGCTTCCAGGATTTATACGGACGGACGCGGCCAGCGACAGCGCCAGGGAAACCAAGCTTGGGCTGTTGGCCGAAACCGACGGTGGTGAACATGTCCCACATCTGCTGCGGCTGCAGCTGCAGCGCCAGCTTTGCAGTGCCGACGTTGGACGACTTCTGCAGCACGCCCTGCACCGTCAGTACGCCATGGGGATGCGCGTCGCCGATGGTCGCCTTGCCGATGGTGAGCTTGCCGGGCGCGGTCTGGATATTCGTGAGCGGCGTGACCAACCGGTTTTCCAGCGCCAGGGCGATCGGGAAAGGCTTGAGCGTGGAGCCCGGCTCGAAGGTATCCGTCATCACGCGGTTGCGCAGCTGCGCGCCGGTCAGCTTGGAGCGGTCGTTGGGGTTGTAGGTCGGCAGGTTCACCAGCGCCAGCACCTCGCCGGTCTTCACATCGAGGATGACCATCGCGGCGGCTTTCGCCTTGTGCTTCTCGACAGCTTCCTTCAGGTGCGAATAGGCGATGTACTGCAGCTTGCGGTCGATCGACAGCGCGAGGTCCTTGCCGTCGTGCGGCAGGCGCACGGATTCGATGTCCTCGACGATGCGGCCGAGACGGTCCTTGATCACGCGGCGGCTGCCGTTCACGCCGGCGAGGTTCTTCTGGAACGCCAGCTCCATGCCTTCCTGGCCGATGTCTTCGACGTTGGTGAAGCCGACCACGTGGGCCATCACATCGCCGTCCGGGTAGTAACGCTTGTACTCGCGGCGCATGCCGATGCCGGGGACGTTCAGGGCGGCGACCTTGTCGGTCACGTCCTGCTCGACCTGGCGCTTCAGGTAGACGAAGGTACGGTCGGAATCCAGTTTCTTGCGCAGGTCCTTCTCGCTCATGTCGAGCAGCCTGGCCAGTTCGCGGATTTTTTCCGCCGGGGCTTCCAACACGTCTTCCGGAATCGCCCAGACGGCCTTCACTGGCATGGACGAAGCGAGCACCTGCCCATTCCGATCGGTGATCTTGCCGCGGGTGGCGGGCAATTCCAACGTGCGGGCGTAACGGGACGCGCCCTGCTTCTGCAGGAATTCTGTGGAGATCCCCTGCAGCCAGAGGGCGCGGCCGGCGAGAGCTGCAAAGCCGGCGAAGAGCGCGAACAGCACCACGCGCGAGCGCCACACCGGCAGCTTGAGCGCGAGCACCGGGCTGGCGCTGAACTGGACGCCCTTGCCCGCCGCTGTGCGTGAGGGCTCGCGCATCACTGGCCTCCCATCGTCAGGTACTGCGTACGGTCAGGCGTGACGGGAACCATGTTGAGGTCGCGTCGTGCGTTGGCTTCGATGCGCGCATGCTTGGCCAGCGTGGACTGGTCGAGCTGCAGCTGCGCCCATTCGATCTCGAGCTGCTTGGCCGCGGCCTGCGCGCGCTCGAGCTCGATGAAGAGGCGTCGGGATTGGTATTGCGAATTCACGACGAAAAGGGCGCAGGTAACCAGCGCCGCGGTGAGGATTGCGTTGACCTTGCCGCTCATGGCGCGCCTTTCGCGGCAATCCGCTCAGCGACGCGCATGATGGCCGAGCGCGCCCGCGGGTTGGCGGCGATCTCGGCATCGGTGGGTTTCATTTTGGCCAGCAGCTTGAGTTCCGGCTGCGGGAGGTCGACGGCACGGATCGGCAGGCGGCGGTCGGGCTGCTGCACCTTGGCTTTGGAGGCCAGGTAGCGCTTGACGATGCGATCTTCCAATGAATGAAAGCTGATCACAGCCAGTCTCCCGTGCGGGGCCAGTTTGTCGAATGCGGCGGTCAGTCCTACTTCAAGTTCTTCAAGCTCTTGATTGATGTAAATCCGGATAGCCTGAAATGTGCGAGTGGCCGGGTCCTTGCCCTTCTCGCGGGTTTTGACGGCGTGTGCCACGATCGCGGCAAGCTGTCGTGTGCCTGAAATTGGCTCGATTGCCCGGCGAGCAACAATCGCCTTTGCAATCTGAAAAGCAAACCGTTCTTCCCCATATTCTTTGATCACCTTTCCTATCGTCTGTTCTGACTCGGTTGCGAGCCACTCTGCCGCCGACATCCCGCGCGTGGTATCCATGCGCATGTCGAGCGGACCGTCCAGTCGAAAACTGAAACCCCGCGCCGCTTCGTCCACCTGCGGCGACGAGATTCCGAGGTCCAGCAAAATTCCATCTACCTGCGTGACGCCGCGCGAAGTGAGCGCCTGCCCCATCGTCGCAAAGCTGTCATGCACGATGTCGAAACGCTTGTCCGAAATCGCCTCTGCAACCGCAATCGCCTGCAGATCCTTGTCGAAAGCGATCAGGCGCCCATTGGGGCCGAGCCGCTCGAGGATCAGGCGACTATGGCCGCCGCGGCCGAAGGTGCCATCGACGTACACACCATTGGCGCGATCGCCGTCGATCTGCAGCGAATCGACCGCTTCTTCCAGCAACACCGTGCGGTGCTGCAATCCAGGCACCGTTTGATCAATCATCACGGGCCGTCAGAACGAAAAATTACTCAGTACGTCTGGCATGCCGTTCGCCACGGCCTGCGCCTCGTCCTGGACGAGCTTTTCAGCGTCCCAGATCTCGAAATGGCTGCCCATGCCGAGCAACATGACGTCACGCGTCATGCCGACGGCCGAACGCAGTTCCGGCGCAATCAGGATGCGGCCGGCGGTGTCCATTTCGACATCGGAGGCATTACCAAGGAAGACGCGCTGCCAGGCGCGGGCGGACATCGGCCATGCGGCGATCTGCTCGCGGTGGTTTTCCCACACCGGGCGCGGAAAGAGCAGCAGGCAACCGTGCGGGTGGCGGGTGAGCGTGATGCGCCCTTCGCATTGAAGCGACAAGGCGTCACGATGCTTGGACGGGATGGTCATCCGCCCTTTTGCATCGAGATTCAACGCTGACGCGCCTTGAAACACCCTGATTACCCTCGTGGTTGTCGTTGTTTGAACTTGGTTGTGACGCGTATCTTGAAGGAACTTTTGAAAAACGCCCCACAAAAATACACTTTTTCACACTGCTGCCCACTTTAGAGGATGCTTTATTTGCGGTCAAGTAATATTCGGGTCCAAAAATGCGATTTTTATCAATGAAGTCAATGACTTAGCGCGTTTCGTTGAAGCAACCTGGCGAACGAATCTTCAAAAAAAAGAAGCACTTACCGCAGACACTGAAGGTGACGTCTCAGCTTTACACATGTGTTTGACTGAGGTATGGAAATTTGGCGAGCGGAAAAAATTGTTGCGTGCAGGAAGTTGGATGGCGCGCCAAGGCAGGCGTTCCGGGGGTTGCGGCGATAACGAAGGGAAAGAAAACGGGAATGCGAGGCCCCTGGATTGGGTCCTTGGTAGATGAACAAGGATCGCCTTTGGCAGCCCCTTGCCGGTTTGCCTACCAGCCGATGGCGAGCACGGTGTAGATCGCGAGCGCCGACGACGCCAGCGCAGTGCCGTAGCAGGCCAGCTTCGACGCGGGGCCGGGATGGATACCGACGTCGTGCAGGCTCTTGAAGATGCGGTGCGCCGCGTGCCACAGGTAGAGCACGATCACGGCGAGGATGAGCAGCTTGCCAAGGAGGTGCTGCGCAAAGGCAAGCATGCGCGGATAGCTCATCACCTCCGGCGCGAGCAGGAAGCCGAGGGGGACGGCGATGCCGGTGATGAACACCAGGACCGGCCCGGTCAGCGCTGACAGCATGCCGCCGGCGCCGAACAGCGCCCAGAAGATCGGTGCATTGGATCGTGTTTTCATGGCTTGATGCTCCAGACCGCGAGGAACAGGACCAGCGTGACCACAATGGCGGCAACCACGCCGGTCGCGGTGATCACTCGTGCGGCGACGCGTTTGCCGCCGACAACGATCGGCGGCATGGTCTTGGGCATGATCTCGAACCAGCTCCACGTGTGGTACACCGCGGCAACCAGGGCCATGGCATGGAGCGCCACCGACACCGGATGTCGCAGGACACCGAGCCAGGCGTTGTACGCGGATTCCCCGCTCGCCAGGCACCACAGCCCTGCCAGGAGAACGAACGCATAGGCCGCCACCACCAGCGCCGTCAGTTCGCGCGCCATGTAGCGCACAAAGAACGGATTCTTGCGCCACCAGCCCTCCATCGGCCGGACGTAGGGCTTGCGCGCGTCTGTTTGCATGTCGCTCATTTTCCCGCTCCCTTCCGCCCCAGCATGTTGAAGAAGAAGTCCTTCGCGCTGTTGATCTTGTTCACGTTGACCGCATTGGCCGGATCCACGCCCTTTGGGCAGACTTCCGAGCAATAGCCGACCGCGGTGCAGTTCCAGACGCCCTCTTCCGCGTTCACCAACTCCATCCGTTCCGCCTGCCCGCCGTCGCGGCTGTCGGCGTTGTAACGGTGCAGCAGTGCCAGCACGCCCGGCCCCATGAAGTCCTTGTTGAGGCCGTACTGGGGGCAGGCGGCGTAGCAGAGCATGCAGTTGATGCAGGAGCTGAACTGCTCGTAGCGGTCGCGTTCGGCCGGCGTCTGCAGGTACTCGCCCTGGTCGAGGCGGCGCACTTCCTTGGCGATGATGTAGGGCTTGATGCTCTCCAGCTTGCTGATAAAGTCGTCGGGCCGCACGACGAGGTCGCGTTCGATCGGGAAGTGGTTGAGCGGTTCGACGCGCACACCGCCTGGATAGAAATCGCGCAGGAAGGTATGGCAGGAGAGCTCCGGCTTCCCGTTGATCATCATGCCGCAGCTGCCGCAGATCGCCATGCGGCAGGACCAGCGGAAGCTGAGGGTGCTGTCGAGCTCGTCCTTGATGTATTGCAGCCCCTGCAGCACCGACATGTCATCCGTGAAAGGCACGGAAAAACTCTGGAAGACCGGCGCCTCGTCCTGTTCGGGACGGTAGCGCAGCACTTCGATGTTGATCGTCCTAGACATGTGCAGACTCCTTCCCGTGCAAGGCTTCGCCCGCTGCGCCGTAGGCACGGACGGCGGGCTGGGAACGCGTGATCTTCACGTCGCCGTAGCTGATGCGTGGCGCATCATCACCTGCGTACTGCGCCAAGGTGTGCTTGAGGAAGTTGACGTCGTCGCGCTCTTCGAAGCCGTCCAGGCGCTGGTGGGCGCCACGCGATTCCTTGCGGTTCACTGCGGAGTAGGCCATCGCCTGCGCGACGTCGAGCTGGAATCCCAGCTCGATGGCCTGCAGCCAGTCGGTGTTCCAGACGCTCGACTTGTCGTCGACTTTGATGCGTTGGAAGCGCAGCTTGAGTTCGTCAATCTTGTCGCAGGTTTCCTGCATTTCGCTGCCGATGCGGTAAATGCCGCATCCGCGCTCCATGCTGAGCGCCATTTCCTTGCGAATCACGGAGATGCGCTCCGTGCCGTTCTCGCGCCTGACCAGGGCGACCGCCCGCTGCTTTGCGGCTTCCGCCTGCTTTTCGAGAAGCGCGCTGTCGCCCAGGCTGACACTCCGCGCGAATTGCGCCGCCTCGTCACCAGCCAGCTTGCCGAATACACACAGTTCGGCAAGCGAGTTGGAGCCAAGCCGGTTGGCGCCGTGGATGCCGACGCTGGAGCATTCGCCCACCGCGTACAAGCCTTTCAGCGGCGACTCTGTCCTGCCGTTCACGAGGATGCCGCCCATCGTGTAGTGGATTGCGGGACGCACGGGAATCGGCTGGAGGACCGGATCGATGCCCATGAAGCGCTCGGCCAGCTCGCAGATCAGCGGCAGGCGTTCGCGGATGTGCTTTTCGCCGAGATGGCGCAAGTCGAGCAGCACCGCGCTGCCCTGCGGC
>Ga0196981_1000221_pt1 | contig 36753 bp, 40 predicted proteins | sample S3_2013CmetaG_FD_155462 | JGI IMG/M metagenome (GOLD analysis project Ga0196981, IMG submission 155462) | Soil microbial communities from Anza Borrego desert, Southern California, United States - S3_20-13C | ecosystem: Environmental > Terrestrial > Soil > Desert | place: USA: California... | reverse complement strand
TCAACGGCCGCCCGTCCACGTCCAGCGCCATGGTCTGCGACAGGTCGCCCTTGGCCACCGCGCCGATCACGCGCGCCATTTCCGTGGTCGGGCGCACCAGGTCGTCGATCAGGGTGTTGACGGATTTCACGATGGTTGCCCAGCCACCGGCAGCGCTCGGAACCGACGCCCGCTGCGTCAAGCGGCCCTCACGTCCGACCACGCGGCTCACCTCGGTGATTTCACGGGTCAGCTGCTCATTGGCTTCCATGATGTCGTTCAGGGTGTCGGCGATTTTGCCGGCAAGGCCCGTGAGGTCCGACGGCATGCGCGCGGAGAAGTCTCCCTTCTTCAGCGCCGTCAGTACGCCAAGCAGCAGCTTGTCGTCCAGTTCGTCCCTCAACTCTGTCCTGGTGTCCATCATGGTGTCTCCATCCGCGATTCAAAAAGTCGCTGTTCCAAAAAAACGCCCGCAGTCCATTCCTCTGTCGAATAGCCGCACGAATGCCTGACCGCGCGCGCGTCGGCATTGATCCATCAAGTCAGGGTAGATGCAATCGTCCGGCGAAATCCAGACGATTATTTACGCAGAAAAGCCCGGCGGGCGTAATGCGCCGCCAGCGCCATTTCCAATAAGCAATTAAACGGCTATTGTGGTCTAAACAGCATGCGTGGGCAATAAAGGAACCGGCTTCCAATTCACCTACCGAACGTACCGTTGATAATTCTCAACTTGCTTGTTCGGCATGCAACATGGGAAGGGACGGATGTCGCGCCAGTGGAAGGACTAGTCGCGCGAGGTATCTGCGGGAATTGCTTTGGGCCGACGGGACAGAGGACGATTGGGGGCGACGGTGGTCTTCTTCAGCGTGTCGGAGGCCCTGCGCTCCATGAGGACAGGCGCTGTACCTTCGGCATCGATGCGTGTCGATGCGCCGGACATGTCGCTCAACGGCACAGGTACGGAAATGGTCAACGCGGTGCCCGACTCGGGCGCCGTCTCGATCACGAGTTCGCCACCGAGGGTACTGATGCGCTCCTTGATGCCGACGAGCCCAAACGAGTTCGCCTTCCGCCTGCACCCCGGGAAAATGCCGACACCGTTATCGGACACCGTCATGAGCAGACGGTCTCCGGTATTGTTCAATTCGATCTTCGTCCGTGTCGCCCGTGCATGACGGAAGACATTGTTGAGCGACTCCTGCAGAACGCGGAAAAGTGCCGTTGCACGATTGTCGTCCACCACCACTTCGGCGTCAGGCATCACCAGTTCGCATGCGATTCCGGTGCGGCGCTGGAATTCCTTGACCTGCCACTCGATGGCGGCGTTGAGGCCGAGATCGAGCACCGTCGGGCGCAGGTTGTTGATAATCGCGCGCATCGCCTTCATCGTGCTGTCGATATGCTCGAGCACGGCGTGCACCTTCTTGTTGAGCTTGGGATGCGTGGAGCCCGTTCGCGCGTGCAGCATTGCGATGTCGATCCGCAGCGCGAGGAGATTCTGCCCGAGTTCATCGTGGATTTCGCGCGCAATGCGCTTGCGCTCGTCTTCCTTGATGCGCTCCTGGTAGCTGGCCAGCTGGCGCAATTCTTCCTGCGACTGCCGCAAGGCTTCCTCGGCCTGCCGGCGTTCGTTGATGTGGTCAAGATCCTGCTTGCGCTGCTCCTGCAGGTCGTGATTCAGCTTCTCCAGCTCCTGCTTCTGGCGTTGCAACTGGAGGTTGTTGCGCGCGAGCTCGACGAACACCGACACCTTGGTCTGCAGGATCTGCGGAATAATGGGCGTGAACAGATAATCCACCGCGCCCTTCTGGTAAGCCTTGAGCCGGTTCATTTCATCGGCATAGTGCGCGGTGATGAAAATGATCGGGACCGAAGCCGAGCGTGGATGGGAGTGGATTGCCTCGGCCGTCTCGAAACCGTCCATGCCCGGCATGCTGACATCGAGGAGGATGACGGCGAAGTCGTGGTTCAGCACCTGCCGCAACGCTTCCTCACCCGAACGGGCGGTGATGACCCTGTAGCCTGTTCCGTCTGTGTCGAGCAGGCTCGCCAGGGCAAGCAGGCTCGCGGCATCGTCATTGACCAGAAGGACTTTGGGAGTAAACACGGCGCTGTATCAGGACTTTGCTGAAAGAAAAGCGGCCCGGTTGCCGCTCCTCGCGCAACTTCCTTTTTCCGAAGCGCACTGACGGAGCCCGAAGGCCGCTTTAAGTTATCAATGTAATACGGGAATCGGCCATTCGTGCAGGTTATTACACCTTGCCTCCAGGCAGAGGTGAGTTCCCGGTGTTTCCCGAACCAATGTAACACAGATAAATAAAGCCGGCGGTGCAGTGCTTGCGCAGCCGGCCTGTAATACAACGCCCGATAACGAAAACGAAGACCTTGCAGGAGCGCAATATCCTCGGATAAGAAGAATGTCAGCCCTGCCGCGCAGCGAGTGGCGAAGCAGCCTGCGGCCTTGCGACTTCAAGCCATTTGCGCACGCGGTTGGCGTCGGCAAGACGCGTCTCCTTGCCCTTGGAGTCGAGAAAGACCATCACGACCGGCCGGCCTTCGATCCGGGCCTGCATGACGAGGCAGCGACCGGCTTCCGCAATGTAGCCGGTCTTCTGCAGTCCGATTTCCCATCCCGGATTCTTCACGAGGCGGTTTGAGTTCATGTAGTTCAGCTGGTACCGGCCTGCATCGACGGCGTAGCTCGGATCGGTCGAGTAGTCGCGGATGACCGGATACTGGTAAGCCGCGACCACGAGCTTGGCCAGGTCGCGCGCGCTTGCCACATTGTGGCTCGACAGACCGGTGGAATCGACAAAGCGGGCATCTTTCATGCCCAGGCCCCTCGCCTTTGCGTTCATTGCCGCGACGAACGCCGGCAAGCCGCCCGGGTAATTCCGGCCGAGCGCCGACGCGGCGCGGTTCTCGGAACTCATCAAGGCGATATGCAGCATGTTGGCGCGCGTCATCTGCGAACCGACGCGCAGGCGCGAGCTGCTGTTTTTCTCGCGGTCGATGTCGTCGGAGGTGACTTCCAGCACTTCATCCATGTCCTGGCGCGCCTCGACCACGACCAGTGCGGTCATGAGCTTCGTGAGGGAGGCAATGGGCAGGGAGAAGCTGGCGTTCTTTTCGAACAGGACCTGCGAAGTGGCCTGGTCGATGACGAAGGCAGCATTGGACTTCAGGGCGAGCGGGTCGCGGGTCTGGTGCAGGCCGGCCATGTCACCAGCGGTCAATACAGGTGGAGCAGCGGGAGCCGACGGCGTAAATGCGACGTGCTGAACCGAGGCTTTTTGTTTCGCGACGACGGTTTTCTTTGCGGTGGTGCTGCGCTTGGCGAGCTTGGCTGCCTTGGGCGCCTTGGCGGACGAGGACGCGCGGCGTGCTGAAGAGGTTTTCGCCTTGGTCGCCGGCTTCTTGATGACCGTTTTTTTCGTCGACGACTTGCTGGTGCCTGCCGCCTGGACCGCAGGGGCGGCCACGGCCAACGCCAAACATGTCATGACGATTCCCAGCGCTGACCTGAGCATCTGCACCCTCCCTAATTCTTGCGAGCCGGCATTATATCTTGCAGTCTAGCAAAATAGTGAAAATCGGCAAGCGAATTAAGTAGTTAGCGCAGGAATTTAAACAATTTTCTTACTGATAATTGAGGATGCACAATTGCGATGCTGCCTTGCAACCCCTCGCGGAGTGCAAGGCTGTACGGAAAGGCTGTCTATTCGAGGAATGTGGTGAAATGTCCGGCCGGAACGCGTTCGGTCACGAGGCTGTTTTCAATCTTGCTCATGTCCGCAAAGCCGAGTGACATGCCGCATACCACCATTTCGTTCGACGGCAATTCCAGTTCCTTCGCGATGATCTTGTGGAACTGGGTAAATGCCGCCTGCGGGCAGGTATCTAGGCCGCGGCCGCGTGCCGCGACCATGATGTTCTGCAGGAACATGCCGTAATCCAGCCAGGAGCCCTGCTCCATGATCCGGTCGATGGTGAAGATCATGCCGACCGGGGCGTCGAAAAATCGGTAGTTGCGCCCATGCTGGGCATGCATGCCGGCCTTGTTTTCACGCGAGAGGCCGAGCAGCGCGTACAGGTCCCAGCCCACCTTGCGACGGCGGTCGATATAGGGAGACACCCATTCCCGGGGGTAGTACGCATACTCCTCGGTATGCTCCTTGCCCAGCACGGGGTCGTTATGGGCGCGCAGGATTTCTGCGGACAGCCGCTCCTTGGCGCCGCCGGTCAGCACATACACTTTCCACGGCTGCGTGTTGGTGCCGGAGGGTGCCCGTGACGCCACTTCAAGGATGGCCTCGATATCTTCACGCGCGACGGGCGTGGGTAGGAAGGCGCGGATCGAGCGGCGCGAGGTGATGGCCGCGTCGACAATCTTCTGTTCGTTGGATTCGATCATTCTGACACCGTAATGGATTGCAGGAGGGCACGCATCGGCTCGGGAATCGCGCTCGGACGGCGCGACTCGCGATCGACATAGACATGGACAAAATGTCCCTGCGCCGAAGCCGATTCCTCCTCCTCGCGGAAGATACCGACTTCGTAGCGCACACTGGAGTTGCCAAGCTTGGTCACGCGCAGGCCGGCCGTGACACGCTCCGGGAAGGCGACCGAGGCGAAGTAATTGCATTGCGTCTCGATCACCAGCCCGATCACATTGCTGTGCTCGATGTCGAGCACGTCGTTGGCAATCAGGAACTGGTTCACCACCGTGTCGAACCAGCTGTAATACACCACATTGTTGACGTGCCCGTAGGCATCGTTGTCCATCCATCGCGTCGTGATGGTATGGAAGTGCTTGAAGTCACTGCGTTTCTTCGCTTCCGGTCGCATCGATCACTTTCTCACAACAAGAGCCACTCCAATGACGGCCAGCACCATGCCGAGCATGCCCACGATACTGAACGCCTCCCCGAACATCACCCACGCCATGACTGCCGTCGTCGGCGGGGTCAAATACAGCAGACTGGTCACCTGCGTCGCCGCGCTCTTGCGGATGAGCGCAAACAGCAGGAAGATCGCGCCGATGGACAGCGCAAGGATGGACCAGAGCAAGGCGCCAATGAAGTTCGGCGTCCATTGCACATTGCCCAGGCCGGCATCCAGGTTCTCGAACGCCACCGCGAACGGCAGCAGGATCACGATCGATGCCGCAAACTGGATGACCGTTCCGGTGCGCAGGTCGAAACTGGGGCAATAGCGCTTCTGGTACAGCGTTCCCACGGTGATCGACATCAGCGCGAACACGGTCAGCGCAATGCTTTGCCATGATAAGCCGGCTACCGAAATCTTGTTGGCGACCACCAGCGCGACCCCGCACAGCCCGAACATCAGTCCGATCCACTGCTTCCCGCGTACACGCTCGCCCACCAGCGGTGCGGCAAAAGCCGTCAGGATCGGCTGCAGGCCGACGATGAGTGCAGACAGCCCCGCCGGCATCCCCAGCTTGATCGCGCACCACACGCCGGCCAGATACCCCGCCTGCACCAGCATCCCCGCAACCGCGATATGGCGCATGCGCCCCACCGGCCATGGCGCCTTCATCAGCCATACCAATGGCAGCAGGACGAGCAGCACGCCGGTAAATCTCAGCAGGAGAAAGGTCAGCGGATCAGCATATGGCAGGCCGAACTTGGCAACGACGAACCCTGTGCTCCAGATGAGCACGAAGACGAAGGGCATGGAAGAAATCCATGGGCTTTGCGGCCGGTTTTCGGCAGCAAGGGAGCCGGGTGGGGAGGAGCGTGTGGCGACGTTCATGCGGGTTCTCGACAATATGCGGATGCGATGCCGATAGTCTGGATGTGCACGTCCACGGTGTCTTGGATGTTTTTGCCATAGCCGCCCGCCATGGTCACGGCGACCGGGATGCCGCGCTGCTTCGCATGGTCGAGCACCATGCGGTCGCGTGCGGCGAGTCCGTCCATCGACAGTTTCAGCCGGCCGAGGCGGTCGCCTTCATGCGGATCGGCGCCGGCAAGATAGATGATCAGGTCCGGATCGAAGCGCGCGAACATCTCGGACAGTGCCGCCTGCAAGGCATCGAGGTAGCCGGCGTCCCCGGTGCCGTCAGCAAGTGGGACATCGAGGTCGCTGCATTCCTTCGAAAACGGGAAGTTGTTCTCGGCGTGGAGTGAAAGCGTAAAGACCGACTCGTCGCGCGCAAGGATGGATGCCGTCCCGTTCCCCTGGTGCACGTCGAGATCGACGATTGCCACACGGCGGGCCCGGCGTTCGGCCTGCATGAGGCGTGCGGCGACGGCGGAATCATTGAATACGCAGAATCCTTCACCACGGTCGGCATACGCATGGTGCGTGCCACCGGCAAGGTTGGCCGCGACACCGGATGCAAAGGCCGAGCGGCACGCCGCAATCGTCGCGCCGGCCGAACGCCGTGAGCGCTCCACCATCTCGGGAGACCAGGGAAAACCGATTGCCTTCTGTTCCTTAGGTGCAAGCAAGCCTGCGGAGACGCGGTGAATGTAATCGGGATGATGCGCCAGTGCGAGCACGCCGTCGGTTGCTCGCGGCGCCTCGTCGACTTCAAGGGCGGGGACCGCCCGCAGTGCCCCTTCCCTGACGAGGCGGTATTTCTGCATCGGGAAGCGGTGTCCTTCAGGGAGCGGCAGCACGAAATGGTCGCTGTAGAAGGCTTTCACAGTTGACGTTTACGTAAGAGGAAGGACAGGGCAGTTTAGCACGCGCTGCGGCGCGCCATCGTATTGCAAACACGCAACCGATAACTTGCTAAAAATCAATAACTTGACGCAGATACGCCTTTTTGACGCTCCGCAACAAAAGTTGTTGACACAACAGAATTTCGCCTTAAAATAGGAATTGTTGCGACGCACAAAAGAAGTCTGGTGGTTGCGTCCCACGAAATTTCTTGACCAATCATTGCCCTCTTGAGGAGCCGAACATGTTTGCAATCCCCGAGCAATTCTCCGCCGCATCCAAAGCCAATTTTGAAGCACAACTGTCGCTGATCTCCGCCCTGACCAACAAGGCATTCGAAGGCGTCGAGAAGGTTGTCGACCTGAACCTGAACGTTGCCAAGGCTTCCCTGGAAGAGTCCAGCGCCGCCGCGAAGCAGTTCCTGGCTGCCAAGGACGCACAAGAATTCCTGAGCCTCGCCGCTGCACAAGCTCAACCGAACGCCGAGAAGGCACTGGCCTACGGCCGTCATCTGGCAAGCATCGCTTCCGGCGTGCAGGCTGAATTCACCAAGGCTGCTGAAGCCCAGATCGCCGAAACCAGCCGCAAGGTCCTGGAACTGGTTGAAGAAGTCTCCAAGAACGCGCCGGCGGGTTCCGAGAACGCCGTTGCCATGCTCAAGACCGCGATCGGCAACGCCAACGCAGGCTACGAGCAACTGACCAAGACCACCAAGCAAGCTGTGGAAACCATCGAAGCCAACCTGAACAACGCCGTCGGCCAGTTCACCCAGGCTGCTCCGAAGGCAGCTCGCGCAGCAAAGAAGTAATATGATTTACTGCGCCCCGGGCAAACGTCTGGGGTGCGAGCAGCGATCAAATCGGTACCCAAAAGCCTCCTCCTCTTCAGGTACCGTTTCGAATGCCCTGGTTTCCAGGGCATTTTTTTTGCCCTACTTGCTTCCCTTCGCAATCGCACGGGCCAGCACGATCACGGGAATAAAGGCGATCATCACGATGGTGAACGCCGGCAGGGCTGCCTCGCCGAGGCGCTCATCGGAGGCGAGCTGGTGCGTGATCACTGCCAGCGTATCGAAATTGAAAGGCCGCACCGTCAGCGTCGCGGGCAATTCCTTCACCACATCCACAAACACGAGCAGGCCGGCGGTCAGTACACTTCGCCACAGCAAAGGTGCATGCACGCGCAGCAGCATCGCACCGAGGCCGTGCCCGAGAATGCGCGCGCTCGCATCCATGCTCGGCGTGATCTTGACCAGCCCCGCCTGCACGCTCTGGTACGACACGGCGAGAAAACGCACCAAATAGGCGTACACCAGGGCCGCCACGCTGCCGGTCAGCACGAAGCCAATGCCGCGGTCCGCGCTCCAGGCATCGAGGCGGGATAGCGGAATCAGGATACCCACGGCGATAACCGCACCCGGAACGGCGTAGCCCATGCTGACCACACGATTGCACGCCGCCTGCAGGCGGCTCTTCGTCACGCGGGCAGCGTAGGCAAGCAGGATGCAGATCAGGACGGCGATGAAGGCCGTGACGCCGGCCAGCAACACACTGTTTTTCAGCCACTCGAGGTAGCGCGCGCCGAACACGACGGAGTCTTCCCGCAACATCAGCCGCAAAAGGATCGCCAGCGGAATCACGAAGCCGAGCAGCACGGGAACCAGGCAGAACAAGGTCGATCCCCAGCCGCGCAGGCCACGCAAGGGCATGGGCAGTTGCATCTTGGTGCGGCTGCCTACCGCGTAATAACGGGCTCGGCCGCGGCTTTTCTGCTCCAGCAGCATCAGCACCGTGACCGCGATCAGCAGTACGGCAGCAAGTTGCGCGGCTGCCGTCCGGTCCGAGAACGTGTACCAGGATTTATAGATGCCGGTGGTCAGTGTCGGCACGCCGAAGTAGGCAACCGCGCCGTAATCGGCGAGGGTTTCCATCAGCGCCAGCGCGATGCCGGCCACCGCCGCCGGCCGCGCAAGCGGCAGACTGACCTTGACGAAGGCATGCCAGGGTCCCATTCCGAGCGTGCGGGCCGCATCCCACATCCGCGGGCTGCGCTCAAGGAAGGCGTTTCGGGCGAGCAGGTATACATAGGGATAGAGCACCATCGCGAACAGGATGCCCGCGCCGCCCACGGAACGAATCTGCGGGAACCAGTAATCCCCCGCCTGCCAGCCGAAGGTCGCGCGCAGCGCGGACTGCACCGGTCCGGAAAACTGCAGGAAATCGGTATAGGCATACGCGACCACGTAGGCAGGCATGGCCAGCGGCAGGACCAGCGCCCATTCGAATATCCGTTTGCCGGGAAAGTCGAACACGGCGACCAGCCACGCACATCCCACGCCTCCCGCCCCGGCAAGCACGGCGACGATAGCCGCGATGGCGAGACTGTTGACGACATACTCGGGCAGTACCGTGGACCACAGATGGGCAAACGTCGCGCCGGTTTCCACGTTCTGGGCGACCAGCAGGTTGGACAACACGCCAAGGATCGGCACGCCCACCAGGATGGCGACCGCAAGCGACGCGACCAGCAATACCTGGCTGCCGCCCTTGCAAAAACGGCAAGGGCGCAAGGGGGGATTACGCATGGAATTCCACTATAAAGTGTACGGGTTCTCTGAATGAGAATTATAATCAATATCGAATTACGCCCACGCAATTATTCGCACCCATCCATGAACGCTCCCTTCCCGCTCCACAGCCACTTGAAAGTCGACGCCATTAAAGTCGGTTACCCGGTTGGCCGGCACATCCAGGAGATTGTGCATGGGTTAACCTTCGCCCTCACGCGCGGCGAGATTGGCTGCCTGCTCGGCCCGTCCGGCTGCGGCAAGACGACGGTGCTGCGCGCCATTGCCGGGTTCGAATCCCTGATCGACGGCAGGATCTCGCTGGGCGGCCGGGAATTGAGCCGGCGCGGCTTCACCGCTTCTCCGGAAACCCGCCAGGTCGGCGTCGTCTTCCAGGACTATGCGCTGTTTCCGCACCTGTCGGTCTGGGACAACATCGCGTTCGGACTGCGCCGGTTGACCATGTCGGAATGCAAGGCCCGCGTCGACAAACTGCTTTCGCTGGTCGGGCTGGGCACGCACGCACGCCTTTATCCGCATGAACTGTCCGGCGGTCAGCAACAGCGTGTGGCACTCGCCCGCGCCCTCGCGCCGCAACCCGACCTCCTTCTCCTGGACGAGCCGTTCTCCAATCTCGACGTCGACCTGCGCGAGCGCCTGGCGCTCGAAGTGCGCGACATCCTGAAGGAACTTGGCACCACCGCGATTCTGGTCACGCACGACCAGCACGAGGCGTTTGCCATCGCCGACCACATCGGCGTGATGCAAAACGGCGAGATCGTGCAGTGGGATACCGCGTACAACCTGTACCACAAGCCGGACAACCGGTTCGTCGCGGACTTCATCGGCCAGGGCGTTTTCACGCCCGGCACCATCGACCTGCCCAACCAGCAGGTGAATATCGAACTGGGCAGCCTGCCACTGTGGCGGGGCGTCGACGTCTGCGCCACCGATCAGAAGGACGCGCACCAGGTCGACGTGCTGCTGCGCGCGGACGACGTGATCCACGATGACTGCAGCCCCTTGCAGGCCGAGGTCGTGCGCAAGGCATTCCGCGGCGCAGAGTTCCTGTATACATTGAAGCTCCCCAGCGGCCAGATGCTGCTCGCACTGGTGCCCTCCCACCACAATCATGCGATCGGCGAGAAGATCGGCATCCGCCTCGGTGCCGACCACGTCGTTACCTTTCCCGCAACCCGGTAAGCGACTCACCACAATCGCGCTGCGGAGAGTCAAGCCCGCACCCACGGCATTTCCAGTCCATTGGGGTAGTCCCCGGCATGCACACACTCTGTGCCTGCCGAAGGATAAACGCACCATCTTTCAGCGCAGTCGCCCAATGACAGCGCGCGGCACTCGCCGTGCACGGCCACATCGCACCATAAAAGCACGCGCCGACAGCAAAAGCCCGACGACTTGTATGCAACTTGACTGGCACACAACCTGCTAAAGATTGCCGGCGAGCCATCGCACTCCAATTAAACCCATAACCCGTAGGAGCAACACATGTCCCGTCGCACACTCCTGAAAGCGACCGCTGCTGGCGCTTTGACTCTCGCTGCTTCGGCCTGGATGCCTCAGGCACTGGCCGCCGACACCATCAAGGTCGGTATTCTTCATTCGCTGTCGGGCACGATGGCGATCTCCGAAACCTCGCTCAAAGACGTGGCCTTGATGACGATCGAAGAGATCAATGCAAAAGGCGGCGTGATGGGCAAGAAGCTCGAGCCCGTGGTTGTGGACCCGGCTTCCAACTGGCCGCTGTTCGCCGAAAAGGCTCGCCAGCTGATCACCCAGGACAAGGTTGCGGTCGTGTTCGGCTGCTGGACGTCTGTGTCGCGCAAGTCGGTACTGCCGGTCTTCAAGGAACTGAACAGCCTGTTGTTCTACCCGGTCCAGTATGAAGGCGAAGAGCTCGAGAAGAACGTGTTCTACACCGGCGCCGCTCCGAACCAGCAGGCGATCCCCGCCGTGGAATACCTGATGTCCAAGGATGGCGGTGGCGCCAAGCGCTTCGTGCTGCTCGGCACCGACTACGTCTACCCGCGCACCACCAACAAGATCCTGCGCGCCTTCCTTAAGTCCAAGGGCGTGAAGGAGTCCGATATCGATGAGGTCTACACCCCGTTCGGCCACTCCGACTACCAGACCATCGTCGCCAACATCAAGAAGTTCTCCGCAGGCGGCAAGACGGCGGTGATCTCCACCATCAATGGCGACTCCAACGTGCCCTTCTACAAGGAACTGGGCAACGCCGGCCTGAAGGCTACCGATGTTCCGGTCGTCGCCTTCTCCGTCGGTGAAGAAGAACTGCGTGGCGTCGACACCAAGCCGCTGGTCGGCCACCTCGCTGCCTGGAACTACTTCCAGTCCGTGAAGAACCCGGCCAACACCGAGTTCATCAAAAAGTGGAAAGCCTACGCAGCAGCCAAGAAACTGCCGAACGCCGACACCGTCGTGACCAACGACCCGATGGAAGCGACCTACGTCGGCATCCATATGTGGAAGCAGGCTGTCGAGAAGGCCAAGACAACCGACACCGACAAGGTCATTGGAGCGATGGGCGGCCAGACTTTCAAGGCGCCGTCCGGTTACGACCTGGTGATGGACAAGACCAACCACCACCTGCACAAGCCGGTGATGATCGGCGAGATCAAGCCGGACGGTCAGTTCAACGTAGTGTGGAAGACGAAGGGCCCGATCCGTGCGCAACCGTGGAGCCCGTTCATTCCGGGCAATGAGGGCAAGCAGAGCATGTAATGCCTTCCCCTCCGCCTTGCCGCGGAGGACCGGAAGAAGCACCGTTGCAGTACGAGCCGGAGCGTGGCTCCTCCTTCCACACTCCGGCTTTTTTGCGTCCGCACGTTTTGTCTTGCCAGGAATCGCAATGACCCTATTCAGACAACTGCTCGTCATCGGCTTGCTGTGCGCCCAGTCGCTCGCGCATGCGGCCATCAGTGACGAACTGCTCACCCCCCTCGCCGGCGACGATCCCGACGCGCGGATTGAATCCGTCAACAAAATCGCGGCACTGGCGAATGAAGACGCCTTCAGGCTGCTGAATGCGCTGAAGAATGACAACCTGTACGCCACGCCCGAAGGGAAGGTCTATATCATCGAAGACGACAAGGCCTTCGACCCGGCGACCGATGCGACCGTCGTCACGCCGGATGGCGTGGACGGCATCAGCGTCAACAACCGTTTGCGCGGCGCGCTCGAAGGCGCGCTGTCCGGCTTCAGGCTGCTTTCCGACAATCGTAATGAACGCTTGGCCGCTGCCCTGGAGATGCAGAAGAACGCCGATCCCGGCCAGCTCCCCATGATCGAGAAGGCGCTCGAAAGGGAAGCCGACAACGAAATCAAGTCAGTGCTGAAGCTCGTCGCCGCCACCGCCAACCTGCAATCCCCCGATCCCGCAGTGCGAAAGGATGCCGTTGCCGCGCTTGCCAGCAGCAGCAATGCCAGCCTGAAGCCGTTGCTGATGCAGATGTTCGAAAAGAACGCAGAAGGCCAGTACAACGAGCCGGACGAAGCCGTGCGCATCGCCGCCGTCAACACCGTCAGCGCCATCAATGCCCGCCTCGCTCGTACCGAATTCATCGGCAACCTGTTCTACGGCGCATCGCTCGGCAGCGTGCTGCTGCTGGCGGCGCTCGGCCTCGCTATCACCTTCGGTTTGATGGGTATCATCAACATGGCGCACGGCGAGCTGCTGATGATCGGCGCGTATACCACCTATGTGTGCCAGACGCTGTTCCGCGCCTACCTGCCGGGTGCGGTCGACCTATACCTGCTTGCCGCCCTGCCCGCTGCCTTCCTTGTTGCCGGCACAGTCGGCATCGCCTTGGAACGCACCGTCATCCGCTGGCTCTATGGTCGTCCGCTGGAAACCCTCCTTGCCACCTGGGGGATCAGCCTGGTGTTGATGCAGCTTGTGCGCTCGATCTTCGGCGCACAAAACGTCGAGGTCGCCAACCCCTCCTGGATGTCGGGCGGCGCGACCGTCATGGGCTCGCTGGTACTGTCGTACAACCGCATCGTGATCATTTTCTTTGCGCTGTTCGTGGTCGCCGCTGTCTGGATGATCCTGAACAAGACACGCCTTGGCCTGTTCGTCCGTGCCGTGACCCAGAACCGGCGCATGGCCGATTGCGTCGGCGTCTCGACCGGCAAGATCGACATGATGACATTTGGCCTTGGCTCAGGCATCGCGGGACTGGGCGGCGTCGCGCTGTCCCAGCTGGGCAATGTCGGCCCCGACCTCGGCCAGGGCTATATCGTGGACTCCTTCATGGTCGTCGTACTCGGCGGCGTCGGACAGCTCGCCGGCACCGTGATCGCTGCGATCGGGCTGGGCGAAGTCAACAAGTTCCTCGAACCGGTTGCCGGCGCCGTGCTGGCGAAGATCGCCATCCTCGTCTTCATCATCATCTTCATCCAGAAGCGGCCGCAGGGCTTGTTCGCCATGAAAGGCAGGAGCGCAGAATGACGCCATCCCTCTTCTCCCGCCCGGCATGGACCGGCATTCTTGTCTGCGCCGCAATCCTTGCCTTGTTGCCGGTGCTGAACCTCGCCGTGGGGCCCGGCCATGCGCTGCACGTATCGAGCTACACAGTGGCACTGATCGGCAAGTTCATGTGCTACGCCATCGCGGCGCTGGCGCTCGACCTCGTCTGGGGCTACACCGGCATCCTGTCGCTCGGCCACGGCCTGTTCTTCGCGCTCGGTGGCTATGCGCACGGCATGTACCTGATGCGCGCCATCGGCAAGGATGGCGTGTACCAGAGCCATCTGCCGGACTTCATGGTCTTCCTCGACTGGAAGGAATACCCGTGGTACTGGTCGTTCACCGACAACTTTTGGTACGCGATGCTGCTGGTGGTCCTTGTGCCCGGTGCGCTGGCCTTCGTGTTCGGGTATTTTGCGTTCCGTTCGCGCATCAAGGGCGTGTACTTCTCGATCATCACGCAGGCAATGACCTTCGCCTTCATGCTGCTGTTCTTCCGCAACAATACCGGCTTTGGCGGCAACAATGGCTTCACGGATTTCAAGCGCATCCTCGGCTTCACCATCACCGCGCCCGGCACCAAAGCGGCACTCTACCTGCTCACGCTCGCGGTACTGGTTGGGGCGCTCTTCCTATGCCGCTGGATCGTGACCTCCAAACTCGGCCGCGTGCTGCAGGCCGTACGCGATTCGGAATCGCGCCTGATGTTCATCGGCTACAACCCGCTGTGGTTCAAGCTCTTCGTCTGGACGCTGTCCGCCATCCTGTGCGGCATTGCCGGCGCGCTCTACGTGCCGCAGGTGGGCATCATCAACCCGTCCGAAATGTCGCCGGGCAATTCCATCGAAATGGTGATCTGGGCGGCTGTCGGCGGGCGCGGCTCTCTGCTGGGACCGATCATCGGTGCATTCTCGGTCAATGGGCTGAAGAGCTGGTTCACGGCCGCCTTCCCCGACCTGTGGCTGTACGCACTGGGTGCAATCTTCATCTTCGTGACCCTGTTCATGCCGCAGGGCATCCTGGGCCTCGCCGCCCGCTTCCGCCAGACGAAGGAGGCAGCATGAACGACACGACAAAGGCCTTTCACCTGGTCGAGGAAAACAAGCATGCCGAATACGGCACCTCCTACGGCCACGTCAAACAGGAAGGCGTCGATACCTCCCACGGCGCCATCCTGTACCTTGAAGACATCACCGTGTCCTTTGACGGTTTCAAGGCGATCAACAAGCTCAACCTCGACATCTCCGTCGGTGAACTGCGCTGCATTATCGGACCAAACGGCGCGGGAAAAACGACGATGATGGATGTCATCACCGGCAAGACGCGTCCCACCTCGGGCACGGCCTTCTTCGGACAGACGATCGACCTGACGAAGATGACGGAGTACGAGATTGCGCACGCCGGCATCGGCCGCAAGTTCCAGCGTCCGACGGTGTTCGAGCAGCACACCGTGTTCGAAAACCTGGAACTGGCGATGAAGATGGACAAGCGCGTGAAGCCCACGCTGTTTTTCCGCCTGACCTCCGAGCAGAAGGGAAAGATCGACGACATCCTGAAACTGATCCGCTTGAACGGCCAGGAAAAACGCCTCGCCGGCCTGCTGTCGCACGGGCAGAAGCAGTGGCTGGAAATCGGCATGCTGCTGATGCAGGAGCCGCAATTGCTGCTGCTGGACGAGCCGGTTGCCGGCATGTCCGATGCGGAGACCGCGCGCACTGCGGAGTTGCTGAACGAACTGCGCGGAAAGCATTCGATCATGGTAGTCGAGCACGACATGGCCTTCGTCACCGAAATTGCCCAGGACGGAAAAGTGACGGTGCTGCACGAAGGATCGGTGCTCGCGGAAGGCACCATGCAACAAGTGCAATCCGACGAGCGCGTCATCGAAGTCTACCTGGGACGCTAAACATGCTGAATGTCGAACAATTGAACCAGTACTACGGCGCCGCACACACGCTCCGCGGTGTGTCCTTGTCATTGCAGAAAGGCGAATGCCTGGCCCTGCTCGGCCGCAACGGCGTCGGCAAGACGACACTGCTCAAATGCCTGATGGGCGTGTTACCGGTGGCAAAGGGCCATGTGCAGCTCGAAGGCAAGGACATCACGAAACTCAAGCCGCATGAACGCGCCGCGCTCGGCATCGCCTACGTGCCGCAAGGTCGCGAAATCTTCGCGCGCCTGACCGTCGAGGAAAACCTGATGATGGGCATGGCCGTCAAGCCCGGCCGGCAGGCATCGAAGATCAAGGGTGAAGTGTTCGAACTCTTCCCCGTGCTGAAGGAAATGCTCCATCGCCGCGGCGGTGACCTCTCGGGCGGCCAGCAACAGCAGCTCGCCATCGCGCGCGCCCTGCTTGCCGATCCCAAGCTGATCATCCTGGACGAACCAACGGAAGGAATCCAGCCATCCATCATCAAGGACATCGGCAATGTCATCCGCCTGCTGCGCCAGCGCGGCGACATGGCGATCCTGCTGTGCGAGCAGTATTTCGACTTCGCCCATGAACTGGCCGATCATTTTGTCGTGCTGTCGCGCGGCGAGGTCGTCGCCTCCGGTGCGCAGGACCAGATGGGTAGCGAGGACGTCAAGCGGCACTTGGCGGTATAGTCCTCCCATGCGAATCGTCAATGCCGCGCAAGTGCTGACCGCAGGGAATACCACCGAGCCGTGGCAGGCGTGGCTCGCGCTCGGTTTTGCCCGTGATGGCGACACGACGCGGCTGATTGAACGCTCCCATTATGGTCCGCTGCGGGTACAGAAACCCTTGTATCCTGAGGGCAGCGATATTTGCCATGCCATCGTCGTCCATCCGCCCGGCGGCGTGGTCGGCGGCGACCAGCTGGATATCCATGCCTGCATCGGCCACAGCGCGAACGCATTCATCACCACACCCGGCGCTGCGAAGTGGTACAAGGCAAATGGCCGTGTATCCCGGCAGAGCGTGCACCTGAATGTCGGCGATGCAGGATGCCTGGAATGGCTGCCACAGGAAACCATTTTCTTCGATGCCGCCGACGTGCAGCTCGATACCGTTGTCGAACTGGGCAGCGAAGCAAATTACCTTGGCTCTGAAATCCTGTGTTTTGGCCGCACGGCGTCCGGCGAGAGATTCTCCTCGGGCCGAGTGGGGCAGCGAACGAGCATCAGGCTGCACGGCAAGCTGGTCTGGTTCGAACAGGGCGAGCTGTCAGGACGCAATGCGATGTCCAGTCCACTCGGCATGGCGGGAAGCACCGTTTGTGCGACGTTGATCGGCGTAGGCAAGCCGCTTCCTTCCGGTGCCCTCAATACCCTTCGAGAAACCTGCGCCGCCGAGCTGGACGAAACAGGCTCCTTTGGCGCCACCCAAATGAAATCCGTCGTTGTCGTCCGTTACCTCGGCGATTCGAGCGAAGTGGCGAAGAAGGTCATGACTGCGGCGTGGCGCATGTTGCGCCCGCTGCTCACCGGGCGCGCCGCTGTCGTGCCCCGCATCTGGAACACTTGAACAAGGAGAACCCATGGAGCTGACGCCAAGAGAAAAAGACAAACTCCTGATATTCACTGCCGCCCTGCTGGCCGAGCGCCGCAAAGCACGCGGGTTGAAGCTCAACTATCCGGAAGCGGTTGCGCTGATCACGGCCGCGATCTTGGAAGGCGCCCGCGACGGCAGGACGGTTGCCGAATTGATGTCCGAAGGCACCAAGGTCCTGACGCGCGAAGACGTGATGGACGGCGTGCCGGAAATGATCCCCGAGATCCAGGTGGAAGCCACCTTCCCCGACGGTACCAAGCTTGTCACGGTCCATCATCCGATTCCCTAGGAGGAAACCATGATTCCAGGTGAAATGCTTATCGAACCCGGCGAAATCGAACTGAACGTCGGGCGCGCGACGGCTACGGTCAAGGTCGCGAACAGCGGCGACCGACCGATCCAGGTTGGATCGCACTTCCATTTCTTCGAAGTCAATCCGGCCTTGCAGTTCGAACGCCAGGTCGCCTACGGCATGCGGCTCAACATCGCGGCTGGCACGGCAGTCCGTTTCGAGCCCGGCCAGGAGCGCACCGTCGAGCTCGTCGCCCTCGCCGGCGACCGCAAGGTCTACGGATTCAATGGCAAGGTAATGGGAGAACTCAAATGACAAGGATTTCCCGGCAAGCCTATGCCGAAATGTTCGGACCGACCGTCGGCGACCGCGTGCGCCTTGCGGATACCGAATTGTTCATCGAGGTTGAAAAGGATTTCACGGTCTACGGCGAGGAAGTGAAGTTCGGCGGTGGCAAGGTGATCCGTGACGGCATGGGGCAGTCGCAGCGCAACCATGCGGATGTGATGGATACCGTCATCACCAACGCACTGATCCTCGACCATTGGGGCATCGTCAAGGCCGATATCGGCATCAAGGCCGGACGGATCGGCGGCATCGGCAAGGCCGGCAATCCGGATATCCAGCCGAACGTCACGATGGCAATCGGTGGCGCGACCGAGATCATCGCCGGCGAAGGCATGATCGTAACCGCCGGCGGCATCGATTCGCACATCCACTTCATCTGCCCGCAGCAGATCGAGGAAGCGCTGATGTCCGGTGTTACTACCATGCTCGGCGGCGGCACCGGGCCTGCCGTCGGTACAGCGGCAACGACGTGCACGCCGGGGCCGTGGCACATCCACTCCATGCTGTCGGCAGCGGATGCCTTCCCGATGAACCTCGGCTTCCTTGGCAAGGGCAATGTGAGCCTGCCGACACCGCTGGAAGAACAGATCCGTGCCGGCGCCATCGGCCTGAAGCTGCACGAGGACTGGGGAACGACGCCGGCCGCCATCGACAATTGCCTGTCGGTCGCCGACCGCATGGATATCCAGGTGGCGATCCATACCGATACCCTGAATGAAGGCGGTTTCCTGGAACACACGCTGGCCGCATTCAAGGACCGCACCATCCACACCTTCCACACCGAAGGCGCGGGGGGTGGCCACGCGCCGGACATCATCGCGGCGGTCGGCCAGGGCAATGTGCTGCCCTCCTCGACCAACCCGACCCGTCCGTACACGGTCAATACCCTGGACGAGCATCTCGACATGCTGATGGTCTGCCATCACCTCGATCCGGCCATTGCCGAGGACATTGCCTTCGCCGAATCCCGCATCCGAAGGGAAACGATTGCGGCGGAAGATATCCTGCACGATATCGGCGCCATCTCGATGATGTCGTCGGATTCGCAGGCGATGGGTCGCGTCGGCGAAGTGGTGATGCGGACCTGGCAGACGGCGCACAAGATGAAGGTGCAACGCGGTTCGCTGCCGGAGGATTCTTCCCGCAACGACAATTTCCGCGCAAAGCGCTACATTGCCAAGTACACGATCAACCCCGCCATCACGCACGGCATTTCGCACGTGGTCGGCTCGCTGGAAACAGGCAAGATCGCCGACATCGTGATCTGGAAGCCTGCCTTCTTCGGCGTCAAGCCATCCATGATTCTCAAGAGCGGCATGATCGCCGCCGCGCAGATGGGCGATCCGAACGCCTCGATCCCGACGCCGCAACCAGTGCACTACCGGATGATGTTCGGCGCCTATGGCGGTGGACTGAAGACCTCGTTCACGTTCGTATCCCAGGCGGCCCTCGATGCCGGAATCGGCGACGCGCTCAAACTGAACAAGCCCTTGATTGCCGTGAAGAATACACGCAACGTCCGTAAGGGCGACATGATCCACAATGGCCTCGCGCCGAAGATGGAAGTCGATCCGGAGACCTACGAAGTGCGCGCCGACGGCGCGCTGCTGGTGTGTGAGCCGGCGAAGGTCCTGCCGATGGCACAACGTTATTTCCTGTTTTGATCCCATGCTGACACTCCATACGAAAATCGACGGCGCCGACAAGATTGATGGCGAGCTCGTCCTGCCCTACGAACTGCGCGAAAAAAGCCGCCTCCGTGCCCTGCTGCTCTCCGGTGAGGAAGTGGCGGTATTCACGGTGCGCGGCACGGTGCTGCGCAACGGCGATTTGCTGAAGGGGGACGACGGCCGCGTCGTGAAGATCATCGCCGCCAAGGAGGCAACATATCGCGTCGAATGTGCCACGCCGCGCGACCTGCTGCGCTGCGCCTTTCATCTCGGCAACCGTCATACCCAGGCGCAGGTCGACGGCACGCCGGAAAAGGGCTTCCTGCGCATTCGCAAGGACACCGTCCTGAAGGACATGCTGGAAGGCCTGGGTGCCACCGTGACGGAAGAACAGGCCGCATTCGAGCCGGAATCGGGCGCGTACGGTGGAGGCCATCACCATCACGGCGATGACCATCACCACCATCCGCTGGCGCCGATTCCACTGCGGCAGAAGATCCACCGCCCTTCGGACAAGTCCTGATGCAGCCTACCGCCCTTCTCCACCTGCTCCAGCTTGCGAGCCCGTCGCTGCCGATCGGCGCGTACAGCTATTCGCAAGGTCTGGAAGCGGCGCTGGAAAAGGGATTGGTGCGCGACGAGGCGTCCGCCCGGGAGTGGATCGCCTCCACGTTGCATCACGTGGTCGCCCGCTTCGAGGCGCCGATTCTGTGGCGCCTGCTGCACGCCTTCGCCGCGCGCGACCTTGCGGAAGTTATACGATGGACCGAGCGTTTCGTCGCCGCACGCGACACGGCGGAGTTCCGCGCCGAGACGATCCAGATGGGCTATTCGCTCGCCAGGCTCGCCGTCGAACTCAAGGTAGCGGATGACGAACTCCACAGCCTGCTTGAAGCGCAACCGGAAGTACCGCTGCCCACCGCGCTTGCCTATGCCGCTGTGGCGCTCGACGTGCCGCATGAGTCTGCCCTGCTCGGCATGCTGTTCTCGTGGGCGGAAAACCAGGTGCTCGTCTGCGTGAAATCCGTGCCGCTCGGCCAGGTATCCGGACAACGCCTGCTGCTGTCCCTGCAACCGGAACTGGAACATGCGGCTCAGACCGCCATGCAACTGTCCGACGACGATTTATCCAACTGGTCCCCCGGCCTGTCCCTGCTCTCCATGCAGCATGAAGTGCAGTACAGCCGTTTGTATCGATCCTGAACCTCACTCGACAACTATGACGACTTCTTCCAATCCCCTGCGCGTCGGCATCGGCGGCCCGGTCGGCTCCGGCAAGACTGCCTTGTGTGAAATGCTGTGCAAGGCCATGCGCGACCACTACGACATGGCCGTCATCACCAATGACATCTATACCAAGGAAGACATGGAAATCCTGCTGCGCGCGAATGCGCTGCCGGCAGAGCGCCTGATGGGTGTCGAGACCGGCGGCTGCCCGCATACGGCCATCCGCGAGGATGCGTCGATCAACCTGGAAGCGATCGCACGCATGAGCGCCGATTTCCCCAACCTCGACCTCATCCTGGTCGAATCGGGCGGCGACAATCTGGCGGCCACCTTCAGCCCGGAATTGTCCGACCTGACGATTTACGTGATCGACGTGGCCGGCGGAGAAAAGATTCCGCGCAAGGGCGGCCCTGGCATCACGCGGTCCGACCTGCTGATCATTAACAAGACGGACCTCGCTCCTTATGTCGGCGCCAACCTGGACGTGATGGCGAGTGATGCGAAGAAGATGCGCGGCGACAGGCCGTTCATCTTCACGAACCTGCGCAGCGGCGACGGCGTGGACAAGGTGGTGGACTTCATTCGCAAGCAGGGCCTGCTGGACGAAGTCAAAGCGAAAAAGTGATCAGATGTGCTGGACCTCGGCCTTGAACCGGTCCAGCCCCTCCAGCATCCTGCCGAAGGCGGCCTCGACCTGCGCCGGGTCGCCTTTCACGCCCAGCTCGATGTGACGGCGTATCGTCGCGTCGCCGACGCTGGGCAGGCTGAATACCTTCACCAGCGGGAACTCCGCCTCGATCGCCTCCATCATTGGCGTCAGCGTCGACTCGGCCTGCCCGAACACCAGCACCGCCTTCTCCAGCCGCGCCACCTTCCGGAACAGGTGCGCGTAATGCGTATCCAGAACCCACTCGATCATGGGCCAGGCCATGACGGGAAAACCCGGAACGAAATAATGCGCGCCCTTCCCGTGGCTGATTGCGAATCCGGGAATCTTGTTGTACGGATTGGGGATGATGGTCGCGCCTTGCGGGAACTCTCCCATCTTCAGTCGATGCGCGTTTTCCGGCGCGTCAAGATCCGGCTGTCGTCCCTCTTCCCGCGCCACGTCGGCGATGCGTTCCTGGATCCTTGCCTTTGCCTCGGGATGCAGTTCCAGCGGCACGCCGAGCGCGGCTGCCGCGCATTGCCGGGTATGGTCATCGGGCGTGGCACCAATGCCGCCGCAGGAGAAGACGATGTCGTCGCTGGCGAAGGTGCGCTTCAGGATGCCGGTAATACGCTCGCGGTCATCGCCGGCGTATTCCGCCCACGATAATTGCAGGCCGCGCGCGGTGAGCAGTTCGACCACTTTGGGAAAATGCTTGTCCGTCCGCTTGCCCGACAGGATTTCGTCGCCGATGATGATGAGTCCGATAGCCATGAGTGTGTCCGCTTTGGCAAAAGGACATTATGCCGCAGTGCCCGGAATCCGGTTTTTCAGTTGATATCCTTCAGCCGCGGCGCGTCAGTGACAACCGCCTGCCCCACCGCACGGTGCGCGGCAAGCGCATCCAGGCAATAGTGCTCGAACCACAGACCGGTGAAGACAAACACCAGTACATAGAGCCAGATCGCCCCCGCAGCCAGCACCGGAAAGAAGATCACCGACAGGGCGCCGCCCAGCCACAGCAGCGTGGGCGCCGCGCCCATCGCTCCGCCGATGGCCCCGATCAGCAGCAAGGGCCAGCGATGGATGCGCATGATGTCGCGGATTTCCTGCGGGTCCGCATGCTCCGCGAGCGCGTCATAGGCCATCACCTTGTACGTCAGCCATCCCCACAGCAAGGGCTGGATGACGAAGGTCAGCGGCGGAAACAGTGACAGGGGCAGGGTCAACAGCCACAGCACGGCGAAGATGACGAAGGAGTAAGTCGCAATCCACAGGCTGCCCGCGAGGCTGCCGCCGCGGCGCTTTTCCACGTCCGGATACTGCCTGCTGCCCACATGCCGCACGATTATCGGCATCGCCAGTATGCCGACGAAAATGAGCGCGGTCAGAATCATCAGCGGCAGCAGGACCCACATGGCGATCAGCGGAACCAGCACAGTCGTGATCGCGCCAAGGTCGAACCAGCCCAGCACACTGGCCGCGATGCCAAAGCCGTCGTTGGCGCTGAACCATGCATGCAGCCAGTCGATCATTGGCTGCAGGCCCAGCCACAACAGCACGCCCCAGATTGCAAGCGACACGATGAAAGGCATGACTGTCAGCAACAGCATCCTGAAATGCAGCTGCGACAGCACGGCGCGCCCGAAGGCGATCAGCACCGGCCGCATGAGGGCACGCTCCCTGAGAAATCATTCATCTGGTTCAGTCCTGTTCATTGCCTGTTTGTCACGAGTGAACGCGATGATAACGCGAGCTGGCGTTTTTTCGCCCGAGCACTGTCTAATCGGTCAGTCAACATCTCCTGCAAGCCATGCACCTCATCCAGCTATTCCTTCCCATGTACGACAACGACGGCGCAGCAATTCCCCAGGCACAGTTCCGACAGGTGCGCGACGAATTGGTTGAGCGTTTCGGCGGACTCACCGCGTATTCCCGGGCTCCCGCCAGCGGTTTCTGGCAGGAACCTGAAGGCGACACCGTGAAGGACGACCTCGTTGTGTACGAAGTCATGGCGGATGCGATTGACGACGCATGGTGGGGCAATTACCGGCAGACGCTGGAGCAACGATTCCGCCAGGAATCGATCGTCATCCGCGCGCAGGCCATACGCTTGCTGTGACCTGGATGGGAACCACGCCGCGTTGTCTGCCTCATAAAGCTGCCACTGCTACAATGCCGCTCGGATCAACCAGACAAAAAAGGAAAACCATGTCCACTATCATGACCGCCTCCGGCCTCCAATATGAAGACGTCACCGTCGGCTCCGGCGACGAAGCCAAAGCCGGCCAGCATGTCACCGTACATTACACCGGCTGGCTGCAGAACCCGGATGGCAGCGCAGGTCGCAAGTTCGATTCCAGCAAGGATCGCAATGACCCGTTCGACTTCCCGCTCGGCGCAGGCCATGTGATCAAGGGCTGGGATGAAGGCGTGCAAGGCATGAAGGTCGGCGGCGTACGCAAGCTGATCATTCCATCATCGCTCGGTTACGGTGCGCGCGGCGCGGGCGGCGTCATTCCGCCGAATGCGACCCTGATTTTCGAAGTGGAACTGTTGGGCGTCTAAGCGATTTTTTTCCCTCGGGAATCCTTCCCGGCTGGAGCAGTGTTACGATGAGCACCGATGCCGCTTTCCTTGCGGCATCGGAATGTTAAACAGCTCCACGCTTCATGATCAAGAAACAATTCTTCCTTGCTGCGCTTTGCGCAGCCATCCTCGTGTCGACTTCCGGTTGTGCGGTGATCAGCGTGGCAGGCGCCGCGGTGACTGTCGCGAGCACTGCCGTCAGCGTTGGCGTGACTGCGGGTTCGGTTGCCGTCAAGGGCGTGACCGCCGTGGGCGGCGCGGTGCTCGGCGGCGATGATGACGACGACTGATTACCAGTCCGACATCAAAGCAAGCAACACCAGCTTCTCGAATTCCGGCGCAAAGCGCCGGATGATCTCGTGCGGATCGGCCGCAATGGCGTCGTCGGTCACCAGTCCGAACTGGACGCCGCCGTTATAGCTCAGGATGGATACGCCCACCCCGATGTCGCCCGACTGCGGCACCCAGAACATGATCTGGTCCAGCTGGCTGCCAGCCAGGTAGAGCGGCGACTGCGGTCCGGGCACATTGCTCATCACCGCCGTGGCTTTCCGAGCAAAGTAATTCTGGATTTCGTTCTGCATCTGCTTCGGCGTCGCGCCGAGCACACCGAGCACCGCCATGGCCACCAGCGCCTGGTACCCGCCCTTCAGCTCATCCATGCGGTTGCGCACTTCATTCAGCCGCGCAAGCGGGTCCTCGATCCCGACAGGCAGCACCAGCGGCACCAGCCCGAACGCGTTGCCGAGCTTCTGTTCTTTGCCGGCCTTGCGCAGGTTGACCGGCACCATCGCGCGCAGATCCGTATCCGGCGGAATGTCGTCACCCTTGGCGCGCAGGTATGCCCCGATCGCGCCGGCGACGCTGGCCATCAGCACGTCGTTGACGGAGCCGCCGAGCGCCTTGCCGACCGCCTTGATCTCGTCCAGCGGCAGCGGTTCGCTCCAGGCCACGTGCTTGGTGCCCCGTGGCGTCCCCTTCAGGCGCGTGCGGGAATCGTCGGGCATCGCCATCAGCTTGACGGCGTCCATCGTCAATCGGCCCGCCATGCCGCCCATATCGGCAATCCTGCCAGGAAGCTTGTTGGAGTCGGCCAGCATCCACATGTACTTCGTCCACAGGGCCGTCGACATGTTGATGGCGGAAATCGTGGCCTTGGTCACGGGCTGCATCAGGTCCAGCCACGGATTGCCTTCTTCCAGGACGAACGGTTCCGCGGGTTCGTCATCCGTGCCTTCAGGCTTGGCGTCGAACATCGAAAGAAGCACACCCACCAGCGCCATGCCGTCGGCGATGCAGTGATGAATGCGGATAATCACTGCTTGCCGGGTCTTGCCGTCCTCGCCGACGCAGTGGTCGACGACATGCATCTGCCAAAGCGGCCTGGAAAAATCGAGCGGCGTGCCGGACAGTTCGCTGACCATGCGCTCGAGCGCCTTCTTGTTCCCCTGCTTTCCCCTGTCAGGAAGCGCGGCATGGACGATGTGGTAATCGAGGTCGATTTCCTCCGGCTGCCACCAGGCGCTGCCGGTCATGTCCTGCGTGACGCGGCTGCGGAAACGGCTGAACTTCAGGAAGCGCGTCTCCATCGCGTGCCGGAAGCGCGGCATATCCATCGGCCTGTCGAACATCAGCACGGCCACGATCATCATCAGGTTGCCGTCCGAATCCATCCGCAGCCAGGCGGTATCGACGGTGGACATCTTTTCGCGGCGCAGCGCCGGCGCGGCTTCTGACAACAACATCGAGCATCCCCTCTAGAGCTTTTCTTTTGTGGTCGTTTTTTCTATGTTATTTTGGCCGTCATCTGTGCGCACGTTGCACAATTTTCACGACACTATCACAGCATCTGACAGGAGAAAAGCATGAGCCTGCAAAGTCAATTCGACCAGGCGGTCGCCGATTCGAAGAACCTTCCGGAGCGTCCGGACAACATGACCCTGCTGAAGATCTATGCGCTGTTCAAGCAGGCCAGCGCGGGTGATGTCGACGGCAAGCGCCCGGGCTTCACCGACATGGTCGGCCGCGCCAAGTACGATGCGTGGGATGCGCTCAAGGGCACCTCGAAGGACGACGCGATGCAGCAGTACATCGACCTGATCAACGGGCTGAAGGGCTGATCATGACGGCGCCGGCGGGAGCCGGCAGGCAAAAGGTGTTCACGCCTTCGCGCTGAACACCTTTTTCATTTTGGCGGAGACCTTTTCCTCGATGGTCGACGCGAACGCCTTGAAGAGGAAACCAAGGCTGATCTCGAGATGCGCCTCCTTCTCCGAGACGATCAGCTTGCCTGAGACGCCGGTGCGCTTGAACTTCAGCACGTCGCCGTCCCATTCCGAACTCATCTCGTATTCCTCGGCCATCTGGTCGGCCACTTTCTGCGCCGCGGCCTTTGCTTTCTTGTGCGGCAGCTTGTGTGCCTGGGTGATCCTGATGTCGGCCATGCCTTATCCCTGGGTAAGAACCTCGGGATTAAGGATATTCGGAGGATTGCTGCCGGTCAACGCCGCAATCAGGTTGTCGGCGGCGCAATTGGCCATGGCGCGCCGGGTCGGTTCCGATGCGCTGGCGATGTGAGGCGTCAGTACCACATTGGAAAGCGTGAGGAACGCAGGATCAAACGCCGGTTCGTTCTCGAACACATCCAGCCCGGCTGCTGCGAGCCGGTTTGCGCGCAGCGCAACGATCAGGGCGGCGTCATCGACGATACCGCCACGGGCTATGTTCACCAGCGTCGCGCTCGGCTTCATCATCGCCAGTTCCACCGCCCCGATGATGTGATGGACCTGCGGCGAATACGGCAGCGCCAGCATCACGTGATCGGCCGTCTTCAGCAATTCTTCCTTGCTGACATATTGCGCATTGTTCGCCCGCGCCTCCAGTTCCGGCGCGACCCGCGAGCGATTGTGGTAGATCACCCTCATGTCGAAGCCCATCGACCGCCGGGCGATGGCTTGGCCGATGCGCCCCATGCCGATGATGCCCAGCGTCGATCCGTGCACATCGGCGCCGAGGAAGGTGTCGTAGCGCCACTTCTGCCATTTGCCGGCTCGCAACCAGTGCTCCGACTCGGTGACGCGGCGTGCTGTCGCGAGCAATAACGCCCAAGCGAAATCCGCCGTTGTTTCGTTCAGCACGTCAGGGGTATTGGTGACCACGATGCCGGCCCTGGTGGCGGCATCAACGTCGATGTTGTTGAAGCCGACCGCCATGTTGCACACCGCCTTGAGCGACGGATTGGCAGCCAGTACATCGGCGGTGATGCGTTCGCTCGGGGTGGTGAAAATGCCGTCCTTGCCCTTCACCCTGTCTGCCAGTTCACTCGCTGTCAGGATGCGGTCATCCTGGTTCGACTCGACCTCGAAGTACTGTTCAAGGCGTTCAATGACGTCGGGAAATACCGCCCGCGTCACGAGTATCCTGGCTTTTGTCATCGCTCATCACCAAAAGAAGATGAATGTCATCACGATAAACAGCGGAACGAGCACCGCACAGGACCAGGCCATGTAGCCGAAGAAAGACGGCATCTTGATGCCACGTTCTTCCGCGATCGCCTTCACCATCAGGTTGGGCGCATTGCCGATGTAGCTGTTTGCCCCCATGAACACGGCGCCGCAGGAAATCGCAGCCAGCGTGCTCGCCAGGGTGGTCATCAGTACGGCCGGGTCTCCGCCGGCTGTATTGAAGAATACCAGATAGGTCGGCGCGTTATCGAGGAAGGACGAAAGCACGCCCGATGCCCAGAAGTACATCGCGTTGATGGGCTGGCCACTGTCGTCGGTGACGGCACGAATAACCGCGCCGAACGGGCCTGCTTCGCCGGCACGGAGCATGGCGATGACGGGGATGATGGTGATGAAGATGCCCGCAAACAGCTTCGCCACCTCCTGGATCGGCCCCCAGGAGAACTCGTTGCCCTGGCGCGCCGTCTGCGGCGTAGCCCACAGGGAAACGAAAATCACGACCACAAGGAGTACATCGCGCACGACGTTCTGCAGTTCGACTTCGGTGCCGAACACATCGAAAACGATGCCCGGTTTCCAGAGTCCACTCATCAGCACGAGCCCTACGATCACCGCGAGCAGGACAAAGTTGAACCGCCCCTCGAAACGGATCGCCGAGTCCGGAGTCGGATCCATCGACGGCTGGAATTCCTCTTCCTTGTTGTGGTAGTAGTGGCGATCGAGGAGATAGAAGATGGCCAGCAGTGCCGTGCAAAGGAACAGCGTCTCCGGGAAGATGTTTTTCACCGTCCAGAAGAATTCGACACCCTTCAGAAAGCCGAGGAACAGCGGAGGATCGCCAAGCGGCGTAAGCGAGCCGCCGGCATTCGACACCAGGAAAATGAAAAACACGACGATGTGGACCGAATGCTTGCGGTTGTCGTTCGCGCGGATGACCGGACGGATCATCAGCATGGACGCGCCCGTCGTGCCCATAATGCTGGCGAGGAGCGTTCCGAGCGCGAGCAGGCCGGTGTTCAGTGCCGGCGTGCCGTGCAGGTTGCCGCAAACGCAGATACCGCCGGCCACGACGAACAGCGCCGTCAGCAGGATGATGAAGGGGATGAACTCCAGGAGGAAGGCATGGACGGCACCGCCTCCCGCTACGCCACCGCCAAAAATAACGGCGCACGGCAGCAGGAAGGCGAGCGCCCAAGCGAGCGACACTTTGCCGAAGTGGTGATGCCAGAAAATCGGCGTGACGAGCGGGCACAGGGCGATCGAGAGCAGCAGTCCGGCAAAGGGTACGCCCCACAAGGGCGACAGTACGCTGCCGTCAAGTTCAGCTGCCTGGGAAATGGCTGGAAGGAATGCGGGCACGACGGCGGCCAATCCAGCGAGGATCCTTGTTCTCAATTCCGGTCTCCGTTTTTTTGATGGCGGCCATTGTAGCGTGGAACAATAGCGCTGCCTTATAAACCGCATACGTAAAACTACGGCCGCCCCCTCCACGAAGGGTTGGCGGTTCGCTCCCGACTTCCTATGGAATGCTTCAGGCGCCGCGTACCAGGATCACGTGCACGCGGTACGGGCCATGCGCGCCCAGGACAATCGTCTGCTCGATGTCGCCGGTACGCGACGGACCGGAGATGAAATTGATCGCGCGCGGCATGTCGACGCCCTCGGCGCGCGCCAGTGCGAAGGCATCCTCCATGTGCGCGACGATGCGCGATGCGGGGACGATCGCGATGTGCGTTTCCGGCAGCAGGGCGGCGGAGGACCAGGTTTCGGGGCCGGACATCAGCATCAGGCTGCCCGTTTCGGCCACAGCGCAAAAGACGCCGGTGATCCCAACGAGGTCCTCATTGCGCGGACGGCGGAATTCCACCTGCAGGCCGGCTTCGCTCCAGTTCATGTCACTCAGGGTCTGCCAGGCGATGGCACTACGCGCCACGCCGATCCCGTCGAGATAACGCGCGATCGCCTCCGGCACGGCTGCCATATCCGGCACCGCAGCGACCGTGTCGGACATGCGCACCGCCTGCTCCCTGAAATGCGTGACAAGATCGGCGCCAATCGCGGGACGCGGCCCTTGGGAATGCTGCGCGATGTAATCCTTCACGGCGTCGCGCTCGGCCTGCGTCGGCTCCGCTGGCCGGTTCTGTGCCGTGCGAATGCGGTTGAAAATGGCTTGGCGAGCGGCGGACGTATCCATGTTGACCCCTTGATGACTGGCTTCGCAGTCTACCGGAATTGAATTGCCGGGTCGCCGGATGGGCGCTTGATTTAATTTCAAACACCCGTCGCAAATTATTCATGCGGGCCAAAGGACGGGCCGAGGGGAGCATTGCCAATTCATAAATAAATTGCGTCAGCATCGCGGCGCTCGAATTCCGCCGCATTTGCTTATTCATAAACTGTATAAGTTTGGTTTGTTAGAAACACCCAATTGTCTTAAAATACAAGGCTTTGCAGCGGGTTGTCCGTTCCGGTTGCGCCCTGCAGCCACCGCGCCTTCCCGGCTCCAAATCAGATCAGTTTCACAAAAATCCACAGATAGGACTGTTATGACCCACGTTGTGACCGAATCCTGCATCCGCTGCAAGTACACCGACTGCGTGGATGTATGCCCGGTAGATTGCTTCAGGGAAGGCCCCAATTTTCTTACGATCGACCCGGATGAGTGCATCGATTGCGCCGTCTGCGTTGCCGAATGCCCGGTCAACGCGATCTATGCCGAGGAAGACGTCCCGGCCGACCAGCAGCATTTCATCAAGCTGAACGTCGACCTCGCGCGCAAGTGGCCCTCGATCACCAAGACCAAGGATCCGCTGCCTGACGCCGACGAGTGGAAGGACGTGAAGGAAAAGCTGAACGAACTCGCGAAGTAAGAGTCTTTCCGCCGGGCGGCGCACTGTCCGGCGGCGTAGCACCATAACAAAAACCGGAGGAGCAAAGCTGCAGGCACCATCAGTCAGCGCACGTCGGATCAACTGACCGTTGCAAGGGAAGCCAGGCATGAATGTACCCTCCGAAGCACCAGCACTACCCCCCTCCCCCTCTCCCATCGAAACCGATGCCGTGATCGTCGGTGCCGGCCCTGTCGGACTCTTCCAGGTATTCGAACTCGGACTGCTTGAGATCAAGGCCCATGTCATCGATTCCCTGCAGCACGTCGGCGGGCAATGCGTGGAACTGTATCCGGACAAGCCCATCTACGACATTCCTGCGGTACCGGTCTGCACGGGACAGGAACTGACGGACAACCTCCTCAAGCAGATCGAACCCTTCGGCGCCACCTTTCATCTCGGCCAGGAAGTGAGCGTCGTGAAAAAGCGCGAGGATGGCCGCTTCGATGTCGAGACCTCGACGGGCACGCGTTTCATCACAAAGACGATCTTCATCGCCGCCGGCGTCGGCTCGTTCCAGCCGCGTACGCTCAAAGTGGATGGCATCGAACAGTTCGAAGGGAAACAACTGTTCTATCGCGTCAAGGATCCGACGCGCTTTCATGGCCGGAATCTCGTCATTTGCGGCGGCGGCGACTCGGCGCTGGACTGGGCACTAGAACTGGCCAACAAGGCGGAATCAGTCATCCTCCTGCATCGCCGCGAAGGCTTCCGCGCAGCACCGGCTTCCGTTGCGAAGATGCAGGCCCTGTGCGAGAACTATGAGATGCAGTTTCTTGTCGGGCAGATTACCGGTTTCGATACGCGCGAGGACCGCCTCGCCGAGATCCGGGTGAGCGGTGCCGACGGCGTGACCCGCCGGCTTCCTCTCGATGACCTGCTTGTGTTCTTCGGTCTCTCGCCGAAACTGGGACCGATCGCCGACTGGGGCCTTGATATCGAACGCAAGCAACTCAAGGTGGACACGGAGAAATTCGAGACCAATGTGCCGGGGATTTTTGCGGTCGGCGATATCAATACCTATCCGGGCAAGAAAAAACTGATCCTGTCGGGTTTCCATGAGGCTGCGCTCGCCGCCTTCGGTGCGGCCCCCATCATCTTTCCCGAGAAGAAAATTCATATGCAGTACACGACGACGTCGCCCAAACTGCACAAGATCCTGGGCGTTGAATCGCCGGTATTTGATTGACGTCGCTCCGACGCCGGAGAGTGTCGGACGGCATCAGACTGCCTCCCGAGAATGTGTCTGCGCGGGACAAACACGACGTGAAAAGCAGCGTGAACACGTCTGGTCGGAAGTACTGGCTGGCCGTGCTGTCGATCACTGCTTCACAGCACGCGGCAGCTGCGCCTCCTTGGCGAGTGAAGATTTCTCCCATATTCCACCAGGATCAGCGGGTAAGAATTACAAACCTCCCGCTTTAACGGTAACTGTGAAGTGTGTCGCGCTTCACATACGCTGCACAGCACCATTCCTGTGCCCCGAAAAACCACGCTCCGGCAATAGACACTCGGTTACCGGCACACTTTATGCTCGCTTTTCTGCTGAGACAGGCAGGCATGTAAAACAGCAAGAAACAGGAATTCTCGCAGTCGTTTTCTTTCAGCCAGTCGCAGCAGGAGCGCTAACCGCCTGCTTCCCCGGATGCCGCATAAATGCTGGCTTGGCCGGCACGGGGCGATTGTGTGCGTAAAGCGGCCAGTGGAACATATGCAGGAAAAGCACGGTAAACCGGCTTTCTTTCTGGTTCAAAATAAAATTGCGGATTGTGATATGTTGTTAGTGCAATTGATCCAGCGCAAACCGTTTTCTTTTGGGAAACATTTAAGTTTCCCGAAAAAGTGTTGCGAACGCGCGATTTATTTTTCGCGGAAAGATCTAAAATTGCCTATGATGCATTGCAGCAAGAAACGTTTATCTGCAGAATCTAGCGACACCGGTACCACTTGAAAGAGGCCATCATGCTTTACCAATTTCACGAGCTGAACCGCACCTTCCTGAACCCGCTCATCCAATGGGCGGAAGCTTCTGCAAAGCTGTTCACGAACCCGGTCTCGCCCCTCGCACACACGCCGTTCGCGCAACGTATCGCGGCCGGCTACGAATTGATGTACCGGCTCGGCAAGGATTATGAAAAACCCGAGTTCGGAATCAAAACCGTTCCCGTCGAAGGCAAAGCCGTCGGCGTGTTCGAAGAAGTCGCCGTGCAGAAACCGTTCTGCCGCCTGATTCACTTCAAGAAGGACATGAGCGACAAGAAGATCGCCGACCTGAAGCAACCGACCGTCCTGCTGGTCGCCCCGCTGTCGGGCCACCACTCCACCCTGCTGCGTGACACCGTCCGCGCACTGCTGTCGAACCATGACGTATACATCACCGACTGGACCGACGCCCGCATGGTGCCGACCTCGGAAGGCGCGTTCCACCTGCACGACTACATCTACTACGTCCAGGAATTCATACGCAAGCTCGGCCCGGACCTGCACGTCATCTCCGTCTGCCAGCCGACCGTCCCCGTCCTCGCCGCCATCTCGCTGATGGCCTCGGACAACGACCCAATGCTGCCGAAGACGATGACCATGATGGGCGGCCCGATTGACCCGCGCAAATCGCCGACCGAAGTGAACGACCTCGCCATCAAGCGTCCGTTCTCCTGGTTCGAGGACAAGGTGATCTACAGCGTCCCGCCGAACTACCCCGGCTTCGGACGCAAGGTTTACCCAGGCTTCCTGCAGCATGCCGGCTTCATCGCCATGAACCCGGGCCGGCACGCGCAGAGCCACTGGGATTTCTATATGCATCTGCGCGCAGGCGACCAGGAGTCGGCTGAAGAGCACCGCAAGTTCTACGACGAGTACAACGCCGTCCTCGACATGCCGGCCGAGTACTACCTGGAGACCATCAAGATCGTGTTCCAGGAATTCCGCCTGCCGCTGGGCACGTGGGAAGTCGAAGGCAAGTTGGTGCGCCCGCAGGACATCAAGAACGTCGCCCTGTTCACCATCGAAGGCGAACTCGACGACATCTCCGGCACCGGCCAGACCGAGGCTGCGCATGACCTGTGCAAGAGCATTCCGAAGGCGAAGAAGCAACACTTCACGGTGCCCAAGGCCGGCCACTACGGCATCTTCTCCGGCCGCCGCTGGCGCGAAATGGTTTGCCCGAAGATCGGCGAATTCATCCGCGCACATTCCTGATAAAGCAACCGGTGTAATGAAAAGCCGTTCCCTCGAAAGGGGGAACGGCTTTTTTGTTTGAAGAAGACGCCATTTGCCGGGATAATTCTGTTTTTTCTTGCACAACCCCGCTGTGTCCTCCACTTCCGCCCCTACCCTGGCCGACCGCATCGAAGACCTCCTGCCGCAGACGCAATGCACGAAATGCGGCTATCCGGCATGCCGTCCGTACGCCGAGGCTGTCGCCGACGGCTCCGCCGGCTACAACCAATGCCCTCCCGGCGGCGCGGAGGGTGTTGCGCGCCTGGCGGCGCTGCTGGGCAAGCCGGTCATCCCGATCAACCCGGTCAATGGCATGGAACGCCCGAGGCCGGTCGCGGTCATCGACGAAACCCTCTGCATCGGCTGCACGCTCTGCATCCAGGCCTGCCCGGTCGATGCGATCGTCGGCGCAGCCAAGCAGATGCACACCGTCGTCAACGACTTGTGCACCGGCTGCGACCTCTGTGTTGCGCCCTGCCCGGTCGACTGCATCGCAATGGTGGAGGTCACGCCCGGCATGACCGGCTGGGCCGCCTGGTCCCGGGAACAGGCGGACGCCGCGCGCGAGCGACATCAGTTCCGCGTCGCGCGGCTGCGGCGTGAGAAGGAAGAAAACGATGCGCGTCTTGCAGCAAAAGCAGCCGCCAAGCTGAAGGCGGTCGAAGCCGAGTCCACCCTTTCGCCGGAGGAAAAAGCGGCGGCGGAGCGCAAGAAGGCCATCATCCAGGCCGCCATGGAGCGGGCCCGGCTGAAGAAGGCGCAGATGGCGGCGCGAGTTGCGTCAACGACCGGCCTTGACGATGTGTCGCGTTCAGTGAAGAAGCAGATCGAGGAAATCAACCAGAAGCTCGAACAGCAAGAAGACCCGCAATGAACGCCGAAAAACGTCTCGAGATCTTCCGCCGCTTCCGCCAGGCCAATCCCCATCCGACGACCGAACTCGAATACACGACGCCTTTCGAGCTGCTGATTGCCGTCATCCTGTCGGCGCAGGCGACAGATGTGTCGGTGAACAAGGCCACCCGCCGGCTGTATCCGGTAGCGAACACGCCCGCAAAGATGCACGCGTTGGGCACGGAGGGACTGGAAGAATACATCCGCACGATTGGCCTGTATCGCACCAAGGCGAAGAACGTGATCGAAACCTGCCGCATCCTGCTGGAACAGCACGGCGGCGAGGTGCCACGTTCACGGGAGGCCCTGCAGGCCTTGCCGGGCGTCGGACGCAAGACCGCCAACGTCGTCCTGAATACTGCCTTTGGGGAGCCGACGATTGCCGTGGACACCCACATCTTCCGCGTCTCAAACCGCACGGGGATTGCGCCGGGCAAGGATGTCGACGCCGTCGAGCAGAAGCTGCTGAAGGTTGTGCCGCAGGAATTTCGCCACGATGCGCATCACTGGCTGATCCTGCATGGCCGCTATACATGCGTTGCACGCAAGCCGCAATGCTGGAACTGCATCGTCAATGACTTGTGCGAATACAAGGACAAGACGCCCCTGCCCGAGAAGGGCGTCTAGGAACGCCGGCACGCACGGCGACCCGGCCCGCGTACTCGAGATCCGGCAGGCTTCTTCGAACAGCGGGTGCGCGCGAGGAGTTTGTGGCGTCGGGGAACGGCGCAGATGTTAAACGAATCCGCTCCTGCCGGCGGTAAAATAGCCCTTTCTCCGCCTTCCGTCCGAACCGATGTTCAATCCCTCGCAGCACGACGTGCGCCGCTTCTTTTGCGAAACCTTCCGCAAGGTCGGGGCCAATGAAATTCTCACGCCGCTGGAAGCGATCGCCCGCGACTGGATTGTGCAGCACGAGGAGTACGCGGATGCGCTGAAGGACGTCAACGAGGCGCTGGCGGCCGACTACTCAGTCGAGCGCGGCCAGAGCAATCCCTTCCTTCATCTGTCGATGCACCTGTCCATTGCGGAACAGATTTCCATCGACCAGCCGCCCGGCATCCGTGCTGCGTTTCTCTCGCTCGCACAGCGGCTTGGCTCGGAGCACGATGCCCACCATCAAATGATGGAATGCCTGGGCGAAATGATTTGGAATTCGCAGCGCAGCGGCCTGCCGCCGGACGGCGCGGCCTATGTGGAGTGCGTCCGGCGACGCTGAGCCGCGGCGGCATTGCAGCCGCCGAAGCCCGCCGTCGTCACATCAAACAACCTTCACCTCAATCTTGCGCGGCTGGACTTGCTCGGTCTTGGGGATGCGCAGGCGCAGCACGCCGTTCTTGAACTCTGCCGTCGTTTTCTCGCTGTCCAGTTCCTTTGAGAGCGTGAAGACGCGGCGATAGCGCGGCAGGCGCACTTCGGCATGGCCGGACTCCATGCCTTCGGGCGTGTTGAGGCTCACTTCGCCTTCGATGGTCAGGCTGCCCGCTTCAAGCTGAAGGCTCAGTCTATCTTTCGGCACGCCGGGCAGGTCGGCCAGCAGCGTGATACCGGAAGCATCCTCGATCACATCGACCGGCGGCAGCAGGGCCGCTTCGGGCCGTGCATTCTCGTTCGACCGTTGGGTCACATTGGTGTTTGCGCTCATGTTCCTTCCTCCTCTTTACTGAATGGCGATGCGGCGCGGTGCCGGCGCCTGGCGGCGCTTGATGGAGACGTGCAGCACGCCGTCGCGATATTCGGCCGACACGCCGCTCGGATTGACGTCGTCTTCAGGCAGGCTGACGACACGGCGGAAGCGGCCGGCAAAGCGTTCATTGATATGCAGCGAGGCCTTTGCATCCTGTCCCGGCAACTCGGCGGCGCGGTCGCCGGCAATGGTAAGCACGCCGCGCTCCAGGTTGACTTCGATGGTGGAGGGATCCAGGCCAGGCGCAAAGGCATATAGCTCAAGTGACTGCGGTGTCGTCCCGACATTCACAGCGGGAAAACCACCTCGGCCTACGCCGCGGATGCTGGGGCCGGTTTCAAAGACTTCCTGCATTTCGCGCTGCAGGCGATCGAGTTCGGCAAAGACATCGCGGGGAAACAGGGCTCTGTACATCATTTTGTCCTCCTGACAGGTAATCTGCGTCAGCCGGATCGGCTTACACCCCCAAATTAGGAACGCCGCGGCGATTTTCAATACCTCGATTTCCCAGGCAGGCGACATGTCTCCACTATCCGCTCCTGACCGCCGAGAAACGCAGAATTGACA
>Ga0196981_1000220_pt1 | contig 37022 bp, 55 predicted proteins | sample S3_2013CmetaG_FD_155462 | JGI IMG/M metagenome (GOLD analysis project Ga0196981, IMG submission 155462) | Soil microbial communities from Anza Borrego desert, Southern California, United States - S3_20-13C | ecosystem: Environmental > Terrestrial > Soil > Desert | place: USA: California... | reverse complement strand
CGACAAGAGCCCGGTCGACATCCAGACCGTCGGCAGCTGGCTTCGGGCGCGCGACCGCCTCGGGCAGGTGGGCGGCGGGCAATACCTCGCGGACATCCTCGCGGCGGCCCCGGTCGTTCAGAACGTGCGCGCGTACGCCCTGACGGTCCACGACTGCTGGCGGCGAAGGCAGGTCATCGTCGCGTGCCAGCGGGCGACGGCGGTGGGGTACGTGCAGGCGCCGGACGTCCAGCGATACATCGACGACACGGTGAAGGCCCTCGCGGGGATCGGGGCGCAGAACCCGCTACGGCCGGTCGAGGGGAACCGCGAGGCACTCGAGCGGATCCTGATCTCTGTCAGCGGCGACGATGCGGAGGCTGCAACCAGGAGCCATGGGCAGGTCCCCATTCCCACCGGCATCCCCTCGCTCGACCGACTCATCTTCGGCCTGCGGCGTAAGGCGAAGACGTGCGTGGCCGCGGAGAGCGGGGTCGGCAAGACCGCGCTCGCGCTTCAGATCGCGATCCACGTCGCGAGCCACAAGATCGCCGTCCTGTTCTTCTCGACGGAGCTGATGCGCGAGGAGCTCCTCCGTCGCGCGGTCTCGGCGCGCAGCGGCGTTCCCAACGAGCGCATCAAGCGCCGCGAGCTCGGTCGGTCCGAACTTCCGAAAATCTTCGAGGCGTGCAACTTCCTGAAGGACTTGCCGCTCCGCATCGATGAGACGGCGCGCCTGTCCATCGAGCAGATCCGTGCGACGACCAAGGCCTTCGCGGAGGAGTCGATGCTCCTCTACCGGATCCCGCTCGGCTTGGTGGTCGTCGACTACGTGCAGCGTCTCAAGGCGCCGCGACACCTGCTCCAGCGCGAGGAGCGCGTCCATATCGAGGACAACACCCGCGAGCTGAAGATGCTCGCCCAAGAACTCGACGTCGCCGTTCTGGAACTCGCGCAAGCGAATCCGAAGGACCCGCGAAACCCGAAGAAGGAGCGGACGATCTATGGCTCTGGGACGGTCCGGAGAGAGTCGGACGAGGTGATCTTCATGGAGCCCGAGCCTGCCGCGGACGAGGAGCCGAACCAGGAGATCGGTCTCGATCTCCGCAAGCAGCGCGACGGCAAGAAGGGTGTCGTCCGCACGATCTTCCGCCGCCCGATCTTCCGCTTCGACGATCCGAACGCGATGGCGGAGATCAGCAACCCGTCGCGCCAGTACGTCGACGAGTGGCGCGATCCGCATGACGACGACCACAACCCGATCACGGAAGGTCTCTGATGAGCGTCAAGAACGGAAGGCTCGACGTGCTGGTGCCGCTCGAGAGTTGGGAGGATGCCGTGACCGAAGCACAAGAGCTCGAGGTGAAGCTGGCCGAGGCGAACGCGCGTGCGGATCGTGCGGAGCGCGATCGCCGGCACATGCACGACACGCTCACCCATGCGCAGCGTCGGTCGACGGAGTGCCTCGAGATCGCGCGTGCGGTGAAGGCGATTGGGGACGACGACGTCATGCAGCAGCTCGCGCCGCTCGGGGCATGCATCAAGCGCGCGGACGAGGCCCTCGCGAGCTCCGCACACTTGTTCGAGACGGTCCAGTGCGTGATGCGGGCATATGCGCAGCCGATCGGTTCGGACCGGCGCACGGAGCGCATCAAGGAGTCCCTCTTGGATCTCGCCGCCTGCGCGATGCGGATCGTATTGGGAGACGGGGCGTGATGGGCAACGCGCAGCACCCTCACCTCTCGGTGGTGGACGAGGACACGCGGCGGCGAGTGATTCAGCTGACGGCGCGGGTCGGCGTTCAGCGCGCCAAACGGATGCTCGGCGCGAGCGATCTGTTCTTCGAGGCGCTCCGCAATCACGGCGCGGCGCGCCAACACAACATCGATCGGATCCGCGCTCGGCTTGCGGAACTGGAGAGGCAGGCGGGCCATGGCGCATAAGACCGAAGCGGTCCCGGCGACAACCTTCTTTCGAAGCGGCACCGCGTCGCCGAACCTGAACACGGTTTGCGAGGCGTGCGGGCTGACGTTCGCGAAGCACCTCATCGTCCCCGGGCCTGGCGATCGTTGTCCGTGCCCGACGTACGAGCATTCGCCGGCCTGCATCGCGGAGCCCGCGGATCGCTGGTTGTGCGAGGCGCGCGGTTGCAGGGTGCTACCCGAAGACCGTCGCGCCGACAACACGACGGCAGAGTGCATTCGCTGCGGGCTCGTATTCGACGACACGCACGGCCACTGCCCGGCTACGGGTGTTGATCCCTGCGCGTACCCAGACACTGTCCGGGAACACCCCGGCGATGCGAAGGGCGTCCAGGTAGACGGCGAGGCATGGGCGTGGGCCGTCCAACGCACGAAGGAGCAAAGCGCTCGGGCCTCGGCCGACGCCGATAGCGCGGTGACCGATCTCGACGAACCGCAGGCGTGCAGTCCGTGGCCGCCTCCCGAGATGACCGATGAGGATCGGGAGGATGCGAAGAGGTTGCGCGAGATGCTCGAAGCGAAGGCGCGGCTGACGCGCATCTCGCCGGAGCTTGCGGCCATGGCGGAGAGGGTCGTCAGCGCGCTCGCGGACGTTGCGGTTGCGGCGGCGGAGGAGGGTATCGACTTGGAGGAGGAAGAGAGGCGGGCGTCAGGGGATGACAATGCGCCGAGGCTGTACGACGAGCCGGTCATCGTTGCTCGCGGCCCGTTCATCCCGAACAAGGGACTGATCCGGGAGTCGTTTGCGAAGACGAAGGACGTGCTCCCAGAGCAATGGCGAGAGCCGGTCGACCTGGAAAAGGCGCGCGAGGCTCAGCGCCGTCTGACGAACGTGGCATTCGGCAACCTCGATCGCGAGACGGGCGAGCGCATCCGCCCGCACTTCGAGATCCCGGTGAACAGGGACGATGACGACATCATTCTGCTGCGCGCGCTCGACGAGCTCGAGGGGTATCGGCGCCGATCGATGGCGATCCCGCTCGCCCCGATCACACACGTCGCGATCCGCGTCGACGGCGTCGTCTGGTCGCTGCCGAAGCCGTTCCGGCACCACAACATCATCCGCCTCGTATGCGACCTCACCGGAACGAAGTTCGTCGACTGCAGTGAGTCGCGCGGCGATCAGGGCTTCCTCGACGCGAACGGCGTCTACCTCGATCGGAAGGCCGCCCTCGCTCGGGCCCTCGCGCTGAAGCAGGTGAAGGACGAGGACGACATCCGGGCAGGAATGCTCTTTTCGGAGGATCTCTGGTGAGGCCGCTTCACGAATACGCCTGCTGGTGCTCGTGCGGACGGTGCGGCTCGTGGGCAGTCCGCGTCGGCAGGATGTACGTCGGCATAGACGGCTTCCTCGCCAACGATCGCATCAACGCGTGGCGGACGCTGCGGTGTGATGCGCGCGCGATCGCTCGCTGGTGGAAAGACGCGGGGCACAAGGATGTGCGCGTCATTCGGTTCAAGCCGGCTACGAAGCCGGCGGCGCAGCGAGGGGGAACGGATGGCGCGTGATCCCAACATCACCGTGACCGAGCGCCTGGTGAAGGCCGCACGCCGGTGGGCCGCCCTTCGCGACGCCGAGCCTACGGCGTCGAACTTCGACGAGACGATCAAGCGGGTTGGCGATCTTGAAGACGCGGTGCGCGCCTACGAGAAGCATCACGGCATGCGACCGATCCCCTTCGCGGTGCCGGTCGCGCTGCGAGTGCCACGGAAGAAGGGCCGGAGGAAGCCGCGATGACCCCCCTCCCGAAAGACTTCTGGCGCAAGGCGTACGCGAACCTCTCGCGGCTGCTCCCTCCCGGCAATCCCGTCCGCTCGCCCGAGGACATCGTGGAGGTGAACGCGTTGCTCGACACCTGCCGCGAGCAGCAAGCGATCGCCGCGACTCGCGTGGAGAGAGGAAAGAAGGTTCTCGAGTGGCGGATCCCAGCCGCGCTCGCGCCGACGATGAACGAGATCGGCGGGCACAAGACGAGACGACGATGGATGCTCGGAAAGATCAAGGAGGAGCTCACCGACCGCCTCCGCAGAATCATCGAGACGACGCCGGACGCGCTCGTCCACGGCGACAAGACGCAGCGCTGGGTCCGCGTGGTCCGATTCACGGTGCAGCCGAATCGCATCGATGACACGGCGTCGGCGGACACGATCGGCGGGAAGTTCCCGATCGATGTGATGGTGAAGCAGGGCGTGCTCGTGGACGACACCCCCGCGCTCTGCCGCCGCGAAGCCCTCGTCCGAAAGACCTCGCGAGGCAATACCCACGTCCTGATCTCGGTGCACGAGACGAGCGCGGAAGAGGTGCCGGATGAGGGGCCGCGAGATGCGTCGGTCGAGCAGGTGAAGTGGGTGAAGGGGAAGCTGGTGCAGGCGATCGAGGAGTCGACGCCATGACGAAGGAGCAAAAGATCAAGGGCGAGCGCTGGCTCGACATCGGACAGGGTTGGTGTCTCCGCTACGAGTACACCGACACGTGGCTCGATTTCTGGGCGTACGAAGTGATCGGGGTGGAGATGTCCCCGGTGGAAGGTCGGAGGTGGTTCCGCAAGAAGGGCAAGCGATCCGGTAACGAGACCGACGAGACCGACGACATCGAGAAAGCCGGCCCCGAGATCACCGGCTTCGTGAAATGGGACGGATGCAGCGAGATGGCGCTCGGTCGCCCCCACTTCTGCGGGGCCGCCGACGTCGAGCAGCGCGCGCGGGTGATCGTCGAGTGCCACAAGCTCGCGCTTCTCATCCCGCACATTCACTACGACACCGCGGGCTACGAGGAGCCGACGGAAAAGACGGAGATGCTGGAGGCGCGGGCGCGGATGCATCGGATCGATCCGGCGCTCGCGCGGATGGAGGAGAGCGATGTCCGCTGACGCGAACTCCGAGGCGCTCATCGCACAGTGGCTCGCGCGCCTCGACGCCGCCGCGGAGGAGGCCGACTGGCGCATCGTGGACGACGTGCGGCTGGCGATGCGTGAGCGGCGCCTCGCGTGGGCGCCTAAGCCGGTGCCCGCGGATGTCACGCCAGATGCCTACGAGCACTGTGTGAAGTGCGGCGAGGCGATCCGTGCGCGCCCATGGTTCGTCATGAGGGCGGCGTGCGGATGTCCGCGGGGAGAGAGCCCGACCTTTGCGCCGGTCGAGGAGCACCGCGATGAGTGAGTCCGCCGTCTCGTGCTCGCATTGCGAACAAGCGTATCGGCGCTGGCGCTACTGCCGATCGTGCCTGCCGGATCAGGAGATGAGCATGGCTGAGTCTGAGCAAGAGTCCTCGTTCGCACCGATCGAGGTGACGATGGGCAGCGACGGAAGGGTGCGGCTCCGATTCAGCGAGCCGGCGGGCAACGGAGCGTCGTACACGCATTCCGTCGCGATGAACGAGAAGGGTGCCCGATGGGTGATCGCCGCGCTCCAGCGGGCGATCGGCGAGCGGCCGGCGATTGAGCGCAGCACCACGGAGGCAACGCCATGACGATGGCCGACTACGTCAACGAGTATCAGCGCGACGACGGTGGACGATGAGGTTCGCCATCGCCATCGCGTACGTCGGCCTCTGCGTAGCGGCCTGGCCGCTCTCGCCGCTCCGGTACTTCACGGTACTGGCGGCCTACATGACGGTCCTCTTCGCCGCTAAGCGGTTGGGTGCAATGCAGCCGGAGGGACATAGCGATGACTGAGCACAAGGGGCAGGCGTTCCGACGCGCGCGTGTCGACGCGAATCTCTCCCTTCGAGAGGTCGCGGCGAAGCTGGGGATCTCGGCGGTACGACTTGGCGAGTACGAGCGCGGAGTGTCGAAGCCGCTCGACTGGCGACCGCTCTACAGCGCACTCGCGCCTCGAACGCCGCGCTACCGCACTGGGCCAGCCTCGTCGTACTGGCCCGTCTATCACGGCTCGCGCGTCATCGCGCTCTGCCCGACGGCGGACGATGCGCAGCGGGTGAGGGCGGCGCTGGAAGCGGGCAACGACGAATGAGCCGAACCAAGAACCACGGCTGCGGAGGTGGCGCGAAGTGCGGAGTCTGCAAGCCGCACAAGAAGTGGAAGCGCAACACCGCGAAGGATCAGCGCGCGCCAGTGCGGCGACGCATCGAGGGAGATGCGCACGATGCGAAACAGGCGAGAGACAACATCGATGGGGATGCTCGATGAGGAAGAGGGGTCGTTTCGATGCACTCAGTGTCAGCGCGAGTTCCGTGTTGAGCCAGGCTTCTCCGGCTGCAACGTTCGATGTCCGCGAGATGGGAGCATCCTATGTGAATGGCTCGACTGGAAACGCTTCGTGGATGCCGCCGTCCGCCGACGTGGCTGGCTCTGATGCGAAAGGCGGCGAGTTGTGAAGGTCCTCGTCTGCGGCGGTCGCAACTACAACGATCGCGAGTTCGTGCGCATCGTGCTCGATCGCATCCAGCGAGAGACGCCGATCACCCTCCTCATCCACGGCGCATGCGGATGGGATCGCGACAAGGACAACAGCGACCGGCCGATGACCGGAGCCGATCGCTGGGCCGACGAGTGGGCGCACGCGCGCGGCGTTCCGTGCGAGCGCATGCCGGCGCGGTGGGGGCGATACGGCATCGTCGCGGGCGCGATTCGAAACCGCGAGATGCTGGTGAAGCGGCCCGACATCGTCGTGGCCTTCCCTGGCGAGAGGGGAACACGCAACTGCGTCGACCAAGCGCGTCACCTGGGGATCTCCGTCGAGCACGCGGCGCGTGATCCAGCGGAGGCGGCGCTCGCGTTGCGAGAGGACATCGCGCGGAACCAGAAGACGCGCCGGAAAGGGATCGGCCTATGAGTCCGTGGGTGGTGATGCTGCGCATCGCGCTGGCAGTCTTGTTCGTGGCGGCGCTCGGGTCGCTCCTCGGTATTGGACTACGCGCATGGAATGATCGGCGGGAAGCACGTCGGACGACCGAGAGATTCGCGGCGCAATTCGGCCTGCGCCGGCTTCGTGGCGAGACGAACGAGGAGCTGCGCGAGCGGTGCTATCAGGCGATTCGGATCCCGATCGGTCCGAGCAGCAAGGGCGGGGTGGAGAGCCTCGTGCGTGCCGTTCTGTGGGAGCGCGGCCATCCGCGCGCCGAGGTCAAAGTCGAGGCCGCATCGCCCGGTCACATTCGCGCGCGAGTGAGCAGCAAAGCATCGGTCAGGGAGCTCCTCCTCGTAGAGCAGGAGGTTGCCGACCAGCTTCCGTGCGGCGTGTACCTTGAACTGGTGCGCTCGGAGGTCGAGCGATGAAGAAGCCATGGAGCGTGGAGCAGCGGTTCCCGACGAAGAAGGCGCGCGAGGCGGCGGACGCCGCGATCGATGCGCTCTCGGAGACCGAGCCGATGACGGTGTACATCGATCGATGGCTCGAGACGTATCGGGCGCATGGCGGGATCGAGAAGAGGCCGAAGCGATGAGCGACTGTCCGCTCTGCGGCGACGACGAGAACTGTCCCGGCGAGCACGAACTCGTCGAGATGGCGCACGTGCGGTCGGTCTGCGACGACGCCTATGCACTCATCTCGCGAGCCATTGCCGATATCCACGCCGCGGAGCTCGATCGGCGGCGGGCGGCCGTGAATGTGCCGATGCTGCTCGAGTGCGCGCGCGGCAGATTGAAAGACAACCGACTGACGACGCCGGAGAAGAAGCGATGAAGGACAAGCTGGACGGAAAGTGGTGGGACGACGGCGAGCTCATGACCCTCGTGATCCCCGACGACCCCATGACCCTCCTGATCCCCGACGACCCCACCTATCACCTATCGGGTCCCGACCACGAGCCCATCCTTCGCACGAGTGGCGGGCGCATCTGGGTCCGCGGCGAGGAGACGAGCGACGTCGAGCGCATCGGCGCGGCGTTCCGCGACTGGGCCATCGCGTGGGCGGCGCAATACTCGAAGGAGCCGCGATGAGCTACTCGATCGAGGAGGGGATCGAAGACGAGGCCCGCCTGCTCGCGGCGATGAAGGCGACGCGCGAGCGTTATCCGCAAGCCTCCATGAGCAATGGCCGATGGTACGCAGGCGGCGTTGGCAGCGACGCGACCGATCTCAAGGCCGAGGGAGAGATCGTCCACGCGGTCGTCAACGTCGAGGGGATGTACGTCTATGATTATTGGAGGTCGATGACGGCGAGCCAACTCATCTGGACGATCAAGGCGACGCGACCGGAGCTCTATCGACAGCTGGTCGATGTGGTGGCGCGGCGGGGGAAGAGCGAATGAAGCCGTGGGAGGAGCGTTTCTGGCGAAAGGTAGATCGCCGTGCAGACGCCTGCTGGGAGTGGCAAGGGCGCGTAGCTTGGAACGGCTACGGCGCGTTCGACATGACGGTCGACGGTCGTAATTCTCCGCAGCGCGCGCACCGCATGGCGTACCTGGCGACGTTCGGTGCGATCCCGCCTGGACTGGATGTCTGCCACCATTGCGACAACAGGCGGTGCGTCCGCCCAGACCATTTGTTCGTTGGTACGCGCAAGGACAACATGCAGGACGCCGTCCGCAAGGGACGCGTGCAGCGATACAATGCAGCGAAGACGCACTGTCCACGCGGCCACACGCTGGCCGACGCGCTTGTAGACAGGCGGCGCGGCTGGCGACGATGTCGCGAGTGCCACCGACTCAAGATGGTGCGCGACAATGCAAGGAGACGACGATGAGTCGCGTGTGGGAGGAAGAGTGGGCGCCCGGGGATGGCGTGCTTCACACCGAGGACGTACGCATCGCCGTATTCGAACCGATCAACCGACCGCATGAACCGCTGTCGGCCGCGCAGGTGGCTCGCGCGAAGCTCGCGGCAGCAGCGCCAGACCTCGCGCGCGTGCTGCTCGAAGTCATCCAGCAGATGGATCACGCGTACACCGAGGATGATTTTCTGGCGGGAATGAACGCGCTGAGGCCAGCAATCGATACAGCTCTCCGAAAGGCAGGCGTGCGATGAATGTCTTCCGCGCGTGCATCTTCGCCGGGTGCAAGCTCGACACCATCCCCAACCAACCCACATGCGAGCGGCACACGCTGCTCGAGGAGGAGGAGCGCCTGCGCGAAGTGCTGACGGTCTACGCGGTTCGCAACCGCGAAGGCGAGTGGTTCCGATCCGTCGGCTACGGCGGCGGAGGCAAGAGCTGGGTCGCGAAGGTGCAGGACGCGAAGCTCTACACGAAGCTCGCGCAAGCACGATCCCGCGTCACCTACTGGGCGAACGCGTATCCCGAGCGCGAGCCCCCGGTCATCGTCGCCTTCACGATGTCGCTTACCGACGCGAAGGTCCTGAGCGAGGAGGATCGCGTCGCGGCGGCGAAGCTGAAGAAGGCGACCGAGAAGGCCGAGAACGAGAGGCGCGAGGCGAGGCGACGTCTCGAGGAGGCGGAAAGGACGATCGCGCGGGCGAACGCGGAGATCGAATCGATCCGGGCACGAGCGAGCGGGGGATGAGACGGGTTTGCGAGGTGTGGTGAGGGTGGTTACGAATGCGAGCCTCACCGGGAGGCAGGAGAGGAGACGGGTGTATGACGCATTACGGAGAGATGGTGAATCCCTCGCGCACGCCGCAGAACGAGCAGGCGCGTCGCGATCAGGTGGTGAACAACGCAGGCGGCTTCGTGTTCGAGGTCGGGCCCTGGAAGCAGCTCGATCGTTTCCTGATCCTCGGGCAAATCGGGCCGACCTACTACGCCTCCGAGCGCGCCGTCGTGAAGGACAACGCCAAGGCGATCGAGTCGTGCCTCGCCGAGGACGGGCCGCGCGTCGTGCGGCGCATCGTCGAGATCAGCGATGGGGGGCGCGCACCCAAGAACGATCCGGCGATCTTCGCCCTCGCGATGGCGGCCGGCGCCAAGGATCCGGCGACGCGCAAGGCGGCGCTCGAGGCGCTCCCGAAGGTCTGCCGCATCGGCACGCATCTCTTCCACTTCGCCGCCGACGTCTCCAGGAGCTTCCGGGGCTGGGGCCGCGGCCTCCGCTCGGCGATCGCACGCTGGTACACCGACCGCCGCGACGACGAGCTCGCGATGCAGGCGCTCAAGTACCAGCAGCGCGACGGATGGGCGCACCGCGATCTCCTTCGCCTCGCGCATCCAAAGGCGAAGACGCCGGGACAGGAAGCGATCTTCCGGTGGATGACCGTCGGACTCGAGGGGCTCGAGGCCGAGCGCAAGCGCGGAAAGCCCATCGCGCGCGCCGATCTCCACCCGCTGCTTCTCGCCTACGCGGAGGTGCTGGCCGCGACGGACGCGAAGGAGGTCGCGCGGCTCATCACCGAGCACCAGATCCCGCGCGAGGCCGTGCCGACGCAGTGGCTGAACGATCCGAAGGTCTGGGAGGCCCTCCTCCCGCACATGGGGATCACCGCGCTCATTCGCAACCTCGGCAAGATGACCGCCATCGGCCTTCTCGGCCCGATGGGTGAGACGACCAAGCGCGTCGTCAAGACGCTGACGAGCGAGGAGGCGATCCGAAAGGGACGCGTCCATCCGATGCAGTTCCTCCTCGCGCAAGGGATCTACCGTCAGGGCCGCGGCGACAAGGGCAAGCTCACGTGGCAGCCGACACGCGAGATCGGCGATGCGCTCGACGCAGGATTCTATGCGGCGTTCAAGAGCGTGAGGCCGACGGGAAAGAACACCCCCCTCGGCATCGACGTCTCGGGCTCGATGGACGGTGGGAACATCGCCGGAGCGCCCGGCATCACCCCGCGCGTCGCGGCGGCGGCGATGGCGATGGTGACGGCGCGCGTCGAGGAGAGCTGGGGCGTCGTCGGGTTCTCGCATCGGCTCGTCGAGATCCCGATCTCGCCGACCGAGCGACTCTCCGACGTCGTCACCAAGATGCAGCGGATCCCGATGGGCGGAACGGACTGCTCGCTGCCGATGCTCTACGCGGCGGGCGAGAACATTCCGGTGGACGTGTTTGCGGTGTTCACCGATTGTGAAACCTGGTTCGGCACCGTGCATCCGTTCCAGGCGCTCAAGGCCTTCCGTGCGAAGAGCGGACGGCGCGATGCGAAGCTCATCGTCGCGGGGTTCGTCGCGAACAACTTCACGATCGCCGACCCCAGCGATCCGGGGATGCTCGACGTGGTCGGTTTCGATAGCCACGCGCCGAGTCTGATGAGTCAGTTCGCCAGGGGCGAGATCTGAGTGGCGCGCAATCAGCGCGGCAGCCGTAATAACAATACGGCGTTGGAAGAGGCTGTTGTAGCCAAGGCCCTTGGGTGGCACGCGCGGGGCGTGCCGCAGCGCAGGATTGGCGCGTTGCTCGGGATAGAGAGACAGAACGTCTGGAACCTGGTGCACCGCGTGTCGTGGGCGCATGTCGAGCCCGACATGACGACGCCTCTTCCGCCGCCCGAACCTCCACCCGCGGAGAAATGGTGCCCGGCATGTCAAGCGATGCGGCCGATGGCGGAGTTCCACGGTCTCACGAAGGCGGGCAAGCTGCAGTCATACTGTCGACCGTGCAAGCTGGTAAAGGAGAACCGCCGATTCAGGAGCTGTCGAGAGACCGCGATTCGTCGTCTGGGCGGGGCCTGCGAGTGCTGCGGCGAGTCCACACACGAGTTTCTCGCCCTCGATCACATCAACGGAGGAGGCACCGCACAAAGAAAAGTTATCAGTGGGAAGGTGCTAGTGAAGCTCGTCGCTCGCGGGCAGATCGACGGGATCAGGCTGCTCTGCCACAACTGCAACCTCGCGCGAGGCTTCTATGGATTCTGTCCGCACGAGCGCGCGGCGAGATCTGAGCGAAGTGGACTCGACTCCAGATCGCTCAGGGTGTAGATTGCAGATGCTCGGGCCGCTGACGGACTGTTCTCTATCTTTAGGAAAGCAGCCACGGTCCATCGCCCCCTTGTCCGAGCGTTTGGGAGAGGTAGCTCAGTAGCAGAGCGCCGTAATTCCCTCCTCACCCCTTGCCCGGCAACGGGCCGACGAGAAGGGTTATCGCTTAGGGAGCCGGTGGTCGCGGGTGCAACTCCCGCCCTCTCCCCCGGTCGGGCCGCTGCGGAATGGTTATCACTGAAACCGACCCGTTCCGCGTCCACTTGTCCGACCTATTGCGTACGAGGGAAGTGAATGATCGACATCACCGAGCTCGACGGGGAGGCGCGCGCGGAAGCGGAGCGCCTCTTTGCGTCATGGGAGAAGCCGGCCGCCAAGTGGCCAAGCGAGACGGCGTTCGAGGGGCCCACGCGCACCAGCCGATGGTCGTGCGAGATCGTGGTGGCCCGGCTGCCGAACGGGCACGTCTACGATCTGATGTACCGGATGGACGAGGACGATCCGCGCACGGTGCCGCCGGTGTTTTGGTCGCTCTGGATCGACGAGCGCACGCGCGAGGTGTTCGCGCATCCTCGCATCGCAAACATGTGGTGCGGGTTGCGGGATCCGCGCGATGCAACCGACGAGGCGATGCGCGAGGTGCGGCATGGCAAAGGCCTCGGCCTCGACGCGCGCTATCGCATCGGCCGCCTCTCGCGTCCGCTCCGCGAGCGCACGCGCACCGTCACCGACGGCTGGGGCTACTGAGTGGGCGCGGATCGATCTCGACAATCTCCGACCGATCCCGCAAGTTAGGATCAGCGCCCGAGACGCCCCCGCAACGTCCCCCGGGCACGAAGAGCCGAAAGCCCCGGCAAGGTCGCTACCCTCGCCGAGGCTACCGAGTCCGAGCACCCACGCCCTTCCTCGCGACGGAAACCTAGCACATCGCGCACGAGCTGGACTCGTTCGCGTTGCGTGCACGGCACACGGCGGAGGAGAAACATGGCGGCGGACTCGACGATGTGGGCGCGGAGCGCGGGTCGCTCCGATCGGGCAAAGCATCTCAGCCTCGTAGAAGAGCGGGAGGAGCCGCGCGATCTCGCGCGCGAGATCCTCGAAGAGTTCGAGGAGGCCTCGGGGTACGGAAGCTGCGAGCCTTGGCGCGAAGCGATCGCCTACGACTACGGCGGTCACGTCGGGCAGAGCCCCCTCGCGTGGCGACTCCGGCAGATCGAGCGCGGCCTCTGCCGCTACTGCACCCGGCCGGCGCTCCTCCGGCGGGACGGCACGCAGCTCAGCTACTGCCACGTCCACCGCGCGGTCCAGTTCGCCTCCGCACGACTCGCCTACCGGCGGATCCGCGAGGACAAGATCCTTCACGAAGCACTTCTCGCGCGTCGGCGCGAGAAGTGGCACGAGCAGTACGCGCGCATCCGCGAGAACCCGGATCTCTATGCCGCCTTCCTTGCGAGGAGGCGAGAGCGGGAAGGATGGCGGCAATCGCGCGAGCTTCCTCTCGCCAATCAACTGGCGTTCGCGTTTCTCGAGGAGACCGGCTCATGATGGCGATGGCGACGGGGGTGGCTTCGTGGATGGCGAACGGCATCCGCGATCCGGGGACCGAGACGTACGCCGCGACCGCCGAGCCGCGACCGCGCCGCCTCGAGCAACGCCTCATCGACGCCATCTCCGACATCGCGTGGGGCGTCGAGGCAGGCGACGCGGGCCTCAAGAGCATCTCGGCCGAGCCGCAGGTCGCACAGGCGTACGCGAGCGCCGCCGATCACTTCTGGCATGCCGAGCGCGGCGGACGGATGCCGAGCGAGTACCGGGACGCGGCCTCCACCGCGCACACCGACGTGATCGCGGACGTGTGGGACGAGTATCTCAACGAACTCGGCTCGCTCCTGCATAAGGGCTACCGCTTTCGCGAGGCCTTCGATCACCTGCAGCGCAACGGCTGGGAGACGCTCATCGGGGGCGGCCAACACCTCCTCGCCCTCGAGCGCTGGCTCGGCAAGACGGGGACGCGGTGCGATCCGGATCAGGATCCTCCGGAGTGGCGCGCCTCGCGACGTCACGAGGATCGCCGCCGCGCCGCTCGTGCCCTTGCCGGTCTGCGCGAGAGCCCCCAAGGGAAGACGCACCTCGCGACCCTTCACATCGTCTACGGCCCGCCCGATCCGTTTCTGCTCACCCTGACGAGCGACACGCTGCGCACGCTTGGCAAGGAGCTCGCGCCGCTCGCCCGCTACACCGACGCGGTGGAGGTCTACCGGCAGAAGCTCGTGCGGGAGGAGGCCTCGAAGCGATCGCGTCGCGAGCACGTGCCGGCGCGTGCCCGGCACAGCGAGGGAAGCTTCCTCGCGGCCCTCGCGCACCACAGCGAGGTGGCCGATGCCTTCCGCGTGGCGTGTGTCGAGGGCGTCGACACGAAGGCGGGCCTCACCGACGAGAAGATCGCAACGGTCTACGATCTCAACCGCCGCCGAACGGCGCATGCGTGGGCCGATCGCGTCATCAGCTCGGGCGATGCCATCCGCGCCGCCCTCGCCCCGTTCACCGAGCCACAACCGGAGCAGGGTCCCGGCGAGAGTCGCGTCGAGCTCGAGCGACGTCGCGAAGCGCGCGCGGAGCGAAAGCGCCTGCACGGCGCAGCGATCGATGCCTTCCTCGTGGCGGTGAAGATCGAGGCCAACCGCATGCTGACCGAGGCGTCGCGGGCGTTCGAGGCGTCATGGGCGCGAAGCTGATCAGCGAGGCCGATACGAAACGGTGGCTCAAGGCTCTCGATGTTCCGTGGCCTGCGGCGTCGGAGGATGCGGACGGGACGGCGTTCGTCGCCCTTGAAGAGATCGAGGTCCGTCCGCAGTGGGAGGAGTTCTCGTGGCTCGGCCCGCGCTACCCCGATCGCAAGGTGCCGACCGAGTGGGCGAACGACGGCGACGGCGATGAGTGGCCGATTGCTTGGCGCGAGCTCACCGACGAGGAGTGGGAGGCGGCACTCGCCGCCTACGAGAAGGCTCTAGCCGAGTTCCACCGCACGCATGGACGCATGCGGCGCAAGACGGGGCCGGACATGATCAGCGCGGTCTTTCGCACGAAGAGTGGTGGCCGCGCACGTGGTCAGACCTATCGTGGGGCGAAGGGTTGGGTCTGGGTGGAGTTCTGGTGGCCATGAGCGCGAAGCAACCGAAGCCCGGCGCGCCCCGACCCAACGACAAGAGCCTCGTCGTCGGCCCCACGCGATTCGGCTGGCTGTTCGGCAAAACCAAGAAGTGGGGCGCGCGAATGCTCAAGCGCTGGGCGGCCGAGCAAGCCGACGGCGGACCGCTCCGCGTCTTCGTCGGCACCGACGGCGCGCTCTACACCACCATGGCCGTCATCCACCAATGGCTCCCACCCGGTCGAGACCTCGCGCTCTACCGGCGCATGGAGGGCGTCGAGCACGACATCGCCGATGCCCATCGGCGCATCGATCGGGAAGCGATCCGCGTGAGCGAGATCGAGCGCCGGCTCGCGAGGATCGAGCAGCGACGCAAGGCCGGATAGGCCTCGTCGGACCGCGATCGCCGACCACAACACGGCCAAAGTGCGAAAGTGAGGGGCACGATGGGCGCTTTTCCCCCGATAGCGCGCCCATAGGTGAGAGCGTCGCGCGCAGGCGTGCGGCGCTGTCCCCGTCCGAGACGCCGCGCTCCCGCTTCTCCTCCCCTCCCTCCCCTCCCCGGGGGCGCGGCGTCGCGCGACAGCGGGCACTGCCGAGGCGTTCAGTGGTCCGGACATCCCCGAAGGGCGGTCGGAACGGAAACGCGCCAGCGAGGCGTTTAGGCGCCGCAATCACCCAGCGCTCGTACGCCGCCCGGCATGACACTGTACGCAAAACCAGTGGTGGTGTGACGCAAGTGCGCGAAACTTCGTCCGTGTCCTCGCCGCCGAAGACGTACACGATGTACCAGCGGGTCCGCCTGCGTCGCGCGGGGCAGGCCTTCGCCGGCCGGATCCTCGCGATCGATCCCTACAAGCGGCACCCCTACCTGATTCACCTCGATCACGACGACTACGCCTGGGCGAAGGGTAGCGAGATGGAGCCCGAACGAGTCGGCCCGTGAGCAAGTCGAAGAAGCTCAGGTTCGATCGCGAGCGCGCCGCGCAGATCCTCGTCGATGCGATCACGCTTGGCGACAAGACATCTGCGGACAGGCACCAAGTCTCCGAAAAGACGATTCAAAGGTATCGCGCACGCGCCAAGCGCGACACCGAACTGTCCGCACGTGTCCGCGAACTGGGCCGAGAAGCGGAGCACGGGTGGCACTTTGCGCGCGCAAGGTTCCTCCGCAAGACACTCGCGAAGCTCGAGTCGATGGTGGACGACGCCACGCGCGAGGACTTCGAGCACGTGATCAACGCGCTCAAGGCCGCGGGCGATCTCGATCTCGCATCGGAGGCTCTCGGTGTCGGCCACAGCGATCGTCAGCAAGGTCCGCCGGCTGCAGAAGCTCAAGGCGGATCGTCTGGCACCCCCGAAGCCAACGCGGATGACGCGTGAAGAGGCGCAGGCTCAAGCGAAGGCGTCGGGCAAAGAGGCTCCGCTCTTCGCCGAGTACGCGCACGAGCCGGTTCGCTTCGCGCTTGAGGTCCTCTGCCTCCGACTCTGCCGCGCGCAGCGGCGGATCCTCACTGCGATTGCGCGATCGAACCGCGTAGCGATTCGCAGTGGGCAGAAGACGGGCAAGAGCTCGGCGTTCGTCATCGCGGCCCTTTGGTGGGCGGCGAGCCGCCCGCGCGGGCGCGTCATCTTCACCGCGCCAGTCAATCGGCAGGTTCGCGACGTTCTGTGGAAGGAACTTCGGCGAATCGTCTACCTCCGTCGCCCTGACGGCCGAACGATCTCCGACGTCCTAGGCGTCGCCCCTGCCCTCCTTCCGAGCACCGGGATGCAGTGGCCCGACGGCCGCGAAATCGTTGGCTGGGCCGCAGACGACCCGAATGCAACCCAAGGCATTTCGGGCCCCGAGATGCTGTTCCTCGTGGACGAGGGAAGCGGCGTTCCCGATCCGGTCTTCGAAGCGTTCGAAGGCAACACGGGTGGTGGCGGTCGGATCCTTGCGGCCTCGAACCCAATCGAGAATGTCGGCTGGTTCTACGAGGCGTTCCACTCCCATGCGGAATTCTGGGAGACCCTCCACGAATCGTCGGAGGACTCGCCGAACATCAGCGGTGCCGAGGAGCCGATCCCAGGCCTCGCCACCGCCGAATGGCGGGACATGCAGCGCGAGAAGTATGGGGTCGAGTCGGCCTGGTATCAGAACCGAGTCCTCGGCAACTTCTACGGCGCAACGACCAACACGATCGTAGGTCTCGCGGCGCTGTCGGACTCGCACAAGCGGTGGACGAAAAACGCCGAGGTGGCGCGCACCGAGCCGCTCGAGTTCGGCGTGGACGTCGCGCGCTTCGGCGACGACGACACGGCGATTGCGCCAAGGCGCGGACCGCGAATCTTCCCGCTTGAAACGGTGCACGGATACGACGGCAATCAGGTTGCGGGGAAGATCCTGGAGGTCGTGCGCCGGTTGAGGCGCGACCCGGACGAGCGCCCGATCGTGAAGATCGATGCGGCGGGCGGCTACGGCGCCGGCCCGGCGGACATCCTACGCACGCATCACTCCGACGAGGTGATCGTCGTCGAGGTCAACGCCGCGTGCAAGTCGGACGACGAGGAGCAGTACGCGAACCTTCGCGCGCAGCTTCACTTCGGCGTCGCGCAATATCTGAAGGACGGCGGCGAACTGCCGCCGGACAAGAAGCTCGACGTCGAGCTCCTCGCGCCCACCTACTCCTTCGATGCGCGTCGGCGATTCATCGTCGAGCCGAAGGACAAGATCAAGAAGCGCATCCAGCGCAGCCCCGATCGCGCCGATGCCGTGGCGCTCGTCGTGTACGCCGTCCGCTCCGACGATCGGCCGCGCAACGTGGCCGGAACCGGCTCCCGATGGGAGAGCGACGAGCGCGGCTTCGGCTGACCGACCCGTCCACGTTTCCCTGCGCGATCCGCGCGCAGCGCCGAGGCTAGCCGACCGGCCTCAACCAACCACCCAGAGACGAAGAGAGGTTCCACGATGAGGCTGCTCTACGGCGACCGTGCCGCGCGCGAAGTGTCCGAGCGCATTGCCGAGAAGGTCGCGACCCTCACGGTCCTCAAGCAGACGCCCGCCGACCGCCGCGTCGAGGGACAGCTCTGCCACGTCCTCGCCGACAACACCCTCTGGCAGTGGGAGCCGGATGCGACGTGCTCCGGCGACGACGTCCTCGCGGTCAACCCCGACGACGCGCCCTCGACGGGCCGCTGGATGCGCGCCCCGGGCGCCGCCCTCCTCGCGCTGCCGTTCTACGCGACGACGCCGGACGCCACCGTGCTCCTCACGGTCCCGAGCGGATCGATCATCCAGCCCCTCGAGTTCGGCCTCAAGGTCACGCGCATCTTCACCGGCGCGTCGAACTGCATGGTCGGCCTCTCCTCCACGAATCACCCGGGCCACACCGGCGCGGCGAACTTCGCCGGCTCGTGCGTCGCCACCCACGTCAACCACCAGTTCTCCGCCACCGCGTGCGGAACGGGCGTCGACTTCCGCATGGCACCGATCGCCTCGGGCACGTGGGACTCGCACGCGAACAAGCGCGATTGGATGAAGGGCGGCGACACCTTCCGCCACGACGCGAAGGGCGCGAACTTCGGCACCGGCATCGGCCAGTGGCTCGTCGCCGCGAACATCCTGAAGAACCCGGGCCTCTGAGCGGCGGGAGCTGAACCGTGAGCATCAAGGTCGCCGCGTCCGTCCGTGTCGCTGCCGCGAACTCGGGCGCGCTCTACGCCCAGATGCTCGCGGGAGCGACGCGCCCCATCTCCGTGCGCGAGATCACGGTCGTCACCCGTACGGCGGTGGCGACCGAGATCGGGCTCCAGCGTTCGTTCTCCGTCGGCACCGCAAGCGCCGGCAACGTCGCGACGGGCCTCGCCCTTCGCGTGCCCAATCAATCGTCGGTGCAGGGCTCGGTCGAGATCGGATGGGGAACGAACCCCACCGGCGTCGCGACCGGCGCCCACGGCTATCTCCGCCGCGAGGTCGTCGGTGCGGCGACCGGCACGCGCATCCGTCTCTGGACCGAGGACGACACCCCCATCACCGTCGAGCCGACGGGGATGACGGGCATGGGTCTCCTCCTCGTGAACGTCGGCAGCGCCGCAGGTGCTGCGCTCGATGTGCACGTGGTCTGGGAAGAGGGACCGCGCTCGGACTGCTGAGGGCCTTCTTATGCAGAAGCGGCGCAAGGCGAACGCAAGCGCCTCGGCGCCCAAGGCCGATCCGATCGGCGAGACCAAGGCGACCACGAGGCGCGCCAGCGCGCGCGCGACGGTCATCGAGGATCTGCCGCTCTGGAACCAGGCGGGACGCATCGGCGGTGGCCTCACCCCCTCGCGCATCACCAGCATCATCCGCGAGGCCGATGGCGGCGACATCCGCCGCCTCATCGATCTCGAGAACGAGTGCCGTCAGCGTGACGCGCACATGCATGCGGTCCTCAGCGTCTCGGAAGAGTCGCAGTCGGGCCTCGAATGGCACATCGCGCCGGGCGCCGAGAAGCCGCGCGCCAAGGACAAGCGCGCCGCCGCGTGGGTCGAGGAGACCCTCCGCCGCTGCTCGGGCATGCATCGGCTCATCGCCGATCTCGCGGGCGCGATCTTCTACGGCTTCGCGGTCGTCGAGATCATCTGGCGCAAGGACGGCTCCAGGCTCGTCCCCGAGCGCTTCGCCCTCGTCGCCCCGCGACGCTTCCGCTTCCGCCGCGAAGACGGAGCGCTCGTCTGGCAGGACGATGGGGCCCAGGCGATCGATCTCCAGGCGACCCACCCCAACAAGTTCATCATCTCGCGTCCGCGCGTGACGGGCGACGTCCCGCAGCGCGAGGGCCTCGGTCGCCTGCTCGTGTGGATGAGCGCGATGCGCAACTGGTCGATCGGCGACTGGCTGAAGACCGGCGAGATGAGCTGGAAGCCCTGGCGAATCGGCACCTACAAGAAGGCCGCGGGAACCAGCCGCGAGGATCGCGAGGATCTCGAGACGGTGATGCGCCGTCTGACGACGGACTTCTCCGCGGTCATCCCCGACTCCACCAGCATCTCCGTCGAGTGGCCTGGCGGCGCCACGCAGCGCGCGTCCTCCCACGCCGAGATCGTCAACTCCCTCGCCAACGAGATGAGCAAGGCGGTCCTCGGGCAGACCGAGACCACGCAGGCCTCGAGCTCGAGCGGCTACGCGCAGGCGAAGGTTCACGACGCCATCCGCAAGGACATGCGCGAGGCGCGCGCGAGGCAGATCGCCTCCGATCTCACGCGCGATCTCATCGGTCCGATGATTCGCCTCAACTTCGGCGAGTCGGTCGCGATCCCCACCTTCCAGTTCGTCACCCAGGACCCGCTCGATCTCAAGTCGTTCAGCGAGTCGATGGTGAACCTCCGCAAGGCCGGAGCGCGCATCCCCGAGGTCTGGCTGCACGAGCAAGTCGGCATGCCGGTCCCGAAGGATGGCGAGGCGGTGCTCGGCGCGATGGCCGAGACCGATGAGGAAGACGGAGACGGCAAGCCGAATGGACAAGGCACAGGCGACAAGCCGAACGCGGAGCCCGATGAAAAGCCCGCGCCCAAACCGTCGGCGGAAGACGACTGACGGCTTCGTCGTCACCACCGCGCTCGGCGAGGACGACATCACCACGCGCCGCGTGCGCACGATCGCGGAGAGGAACAAGCAGTGAGCCTTCTCCTCAACATCCAGCCGCCCATCAGCATCGGCGAGAAGCTGGGCTCACAACAGAACCCGAACCCGGCCGCGATCGTCAACTCGTCGATCCTCGATGGCGTATCCATCCAGCACGCAGGTAGCGGCTACGTCCGGCTGGGCGTCGATGGTTCGGTTGTAATCCGCGGCGCACAACCCGATCCGACGACCAAGCGCCTCGATTCGCCCCCCGAGATCACACGCTCGTTCGAGTGCAAGGGGATCGATCCGCAGGGGCGCACCGCGGACTTCGTCGCCAGCACCGACGCCATCGATGCGCACGACGAGATCGTCGATCAGTCGACCTGGCAGCTGCAGGACTACCTGACGAATCCGGTCGTGCTCTTCGCGCACAACTCGCGCGATCTGCCGATCGGCACCTGCGTCGACGTCGCGGTGCGAAACAACCGGCTCGAGTGCCGGATCAAGTTCGCGAGCGAGGACATGAACCCGCTCGCCGAGCAGGTCTGGAAGATGGTCCAGGCTCGGATCCTGCGCGCCGTCTCCGTTGGCTTTGTGCCTTCTAGCTACCGGATCGAGATGCGCGACGGGCGCGAGGTCCTCGTGTGGAGCGACTGCGTCCTCAAAGAGATCAGCGTGGTCCCTGTACCCGCGAACCCCGAAGCGCTCGCGAAGACGAAGGCCAAGGCGCTCGAGCGCGAGGCCGGCACTGCATCCGCCCCAGCCATCACCACGAAAGCGTCCCCGCCGGTGGCGGGACACCAACCGTCACCCGCAAAAACGGAGACCAAGATGTCCGAAGACAACAAGGAGCTCGTCGCGAAGGTCGAGGAGCTGACCACGAAGAACAGCCAGCTCGCCCTCGACGCGGGCGCTGCCAACGGCCGCGCCGATGCCGCCGAGAAGGCGCTGCGCGAGCTCGAGCCGAAGGTCAAGACCCTCGAGACCGAGAACGCGGCGCTCAAGTCGCAGACCAAGACGCTCGCCGACGAGCGCGATGCGGCCGTGAAGGAGCGCGACGAGCTTCTCGCCAAGACCATCGAGCAGGAAGTCGACGCCCTCGTCGGCAAGAAGATCACCGCGGACGAGAAACCGCTCTTCGTCGACCTCCGCAAGTCGAACCCTGAGCTCTTCACCAAGATGATCGCGCAGCGCCAGCCGATGCGCCTCGAAGAGCAGGTGGTGCCGGCACCCAAGACCAACGGGGCCTCGAACGACGATCTCGTCGCCGAGCTGAAGAGCGTCTGAACCGGGCACGAAAGGAAACACGAACATGTCTACTTCGGGAGCGAAGCCCGGCAACTCGACGTTCGCCGGCTACAAGGTCAAGGCGAGCGCCGCGATCGTCAAGGGCGTCGGCGTCTACCTCTCCGCGGCCGACGAGGTCGATGTCGCGGTGGCCAACAGCAAGGTGATCGGCATCGCGCAAGCGACCGTCACCGGCAACTCGTCGGGCACGAGCCGCGTCGAGGTGCAACTGCTCGACGGCGGAACGGCGCGCGTGAAGTGCTCCGGCACCGCGACGCGCGGCGAGTACGCGATCGCCGGCACGGACGGCTTCGAGAACCAGACGCTCGGCGGTGGAACGACGGTGAAGTACATCGCCGGCCAGTTCCTCGAGAGCGGAGTCGATGGAGACTTCGTCGAGATGCGTCTCGGCGCGTTCGCCGCCGGTGCGGCGTAAAGGAAAGGCGCGAGCGTCATGACCAAGAAGTTCGAGATCGTCCAGGTCGGCGACCACACGGCGGTCAAGATCGGCGACAAGATCACTCCGATCGCGAATGGCGAGGACATCGCCAACGTCCAGCGCACCGCACGCGGCAAGCGCTGGGACGCGATGCTCCAGAAGTACCTCGAGATGCTCGAGGACAGCGCGAAGAGGAAGCGCCTCGACGAGTCCTTCTGCAAGGTGAAGGGCGTCAGCTACGGCGAGGTCCACTCCGACCAGTTCCTCTCGAACCTCTCGCAGGGGTACGCGAACGACTCGTACATCGGCGAGCGCCTCATCCTCGCGGTGCCGGTCCAGAAGCGGACGGACAAGTACGCGATCTATCCGCAGCGCGAGATGTTCGAGGCGCCGAGCGACGTGCTCACGAGCGACAGGGCGCGGGCGAACGAGATCAGCTCCACCCGCACGAGCGCGAGCTACGAGCTCAAGGACTACGGCCTCGAGAACTTCGTCTCGAACGAGACGCTCGAGAACCAGGACCTTCCGTTCAACGAGCGCGCGGATCTCACGATGGAGCTCGCCGAGCACATGGCGCGCAAGCGCGAGGTGCGCGACGCGGAGCTCCTCACCACGGCCGGGAACTACGGCTCGGGCAACACGACGACCCTCTCCGGGTCGAACCAGTGGAACTCAAGCACGGGTGGTAACCCGATCAAGAACATCCAGGACGCCAAGGCCGCGCTCTTCAACGGGCCGGGCGCGACGGACGTGTGGGGCTTCACGAGCCTCGACGTCTTCAACTGTCTCGCGCGCCACCCGCTCCTCCTCGACGTCCACAAGTACACGGCGGGAGGCCTCCTCACGCCGGAGGCGATCGCGCGGTACCTGGGCCTCGCGGGGATCCTCATCGGCGAGGCACGCAAGCAGACGGCGAACGAGGGCCAGACGGCGAGCTACTCGCGCATCTGGGGCAACCACTTCGGCGTCATCCGCGTCGCCCGCGCGCCCTCTAAGCGCACGGCGGCGTTCGCGGCGCGCTTCCGCAAGCAGTCCGATCCGGTCGTGACCGAGTGGTTCGAGGCGACGGCGGGCAAGAGCGGCGGCTACTACATCAAGAACGCCGTGTCGGAAGACGCGAAGATCGTGGCCTCGTTCGGCGGCTACCTCATCTCGGACGCGATCAGCTCCTGATCGCGCGTGAATGATGGCTAACCCGAAGAAGGCCACCGCACCGGAGACGGAGGGGCGCCAGACGATCGTCGAGTCGCCCCCCCCTCCTCCGAGCGCAACACCCGCGAGCGAGCCGGCGTCTCCGCCCAAGGAGGAGCCGAAGGCCGAGGCCAAGCCGGAGCCGAAGGCTGCGCCCGCAGCGAAAGCGCCGCCGCCGCCGGCACCCGCCGGTCCGGCCACGCGCCGCTACCGCGTATGGGCGCACGGCACGCTCCAGCGCAACGACAAGACCTACCAGCCGGGCGAGGAGCTCACGCTCCGCGAGGATGAGGCGAAGAAGATCTCCTGCCTCGAACCGATCGACTGATCACAATTGGAGGGAGCGGTGGCCGACTACTTCTCCCAAACCGATCTCGAGAACGCCCTCTCGATCGCCGTCGTGAAAGCCGTCTATGACGACGACCACGACGGCGAGGTGGACACCGCACCGATCGCCGCCTGCATCGCGTACGGCGGCGCTCAGTGCGACTCCTTCCTCCGCAACGTGCTCTCGTCGGGCGGCTCGGAGATCACCCTCCCGCTCTCGACGGTGCCGAACGAGGTGAAGTTCGCCGCGCTCGACTTCGGCATCGCCTACACGATTCGGCGCAGGCCGGACGTCGTGAAGGCGATGAACGAGCAGCCGTGGACGGTGTTCTACGAGCAGGCGATCGAGCAGATGAAGCGCTACTGCGCCTCAGCGCAACGCGTCCCCGCCTCGACCGGCACCCACGCTACGGCCGGGGCGGAGATCCTCAACCCCGACTCGGATGAGGATGGCGAGGCCGAGGATCTGCCGGATGAGGGGCGCTGGGCAGACATGGCGGACTTCACCTGATGTTCGACATTCGGATCGATGCCCAACCGTTCGCGACGTGGTTCCGCCGCGCCGCCGAGCTCCTCCAGGCCGACGCGAGGCAATCGCTCGGACAGGCGGCGGGTCTCGCGGTGCGGACCGCGAAGACGACGACGCTCTTCAAGGACGGGCCGAACGAGAATCGCAAGGGCCCGCACCTCCGCGACACGATCGGACGCGTTCCGTTCGGTCCGTGGGGATGGAAGATCCAGGCGACCGCGAAGCACGCGAAGTTCGTCGAGGACCCGACCAAGCCTCACCGCATCGAGGCGAAGAAGGGCAACGTCCTCCGCTTCGTGCAGGCTGGCGAGGTCCGGTTCCGTCGCGCGGTCCAGCATCCCGGCACGAAGGGCACGCACTTCCTGCAGCGGGCAACCGAGCACGCGGGTGTGGAGCTCGCGAGCATGCTCGAGCGGGCCGTGCAGCGCTCCTTCCGGTGAGGTCTCAATGGGTGTCGTCGGCCGCTTCAAGCATGGCGGTGTCGAGTATCCCCTCACCGACTCGACGACGAACACGCTGCTCAAGGACGCTGACCCAGCGCTCTACTACTCCCTTCAGCTCTTCGAGTCGGTCCTCAACACCTACGTTGGTCCGCGCCTCCTCGCGCAGGCCGCGCTTGAGGACCTCAGATTCCCATCGGCGGTGGAGAAAACCCTCCACTTCGAGCCGACCCCCTTCCTCCTCTCCGATCAGCTCGTCTTCCCGCTCTTCTGCCTCTACCGAAGCGAAGCCACGTGGGCGATGCAGAATCGATCGTTCAACCGGGACGAGTCGATCTGGGAATGGGCGTGGGTGCTGCCGCCGCTGACGCCGCGGCAGATCGAGCAACTCCACCCGATCCTCCACACCGTGGAGGTGACGATCTCTTACTTCGCGATGCAGAGCTACGATCCCGAGTGGGAGGCAGGCAAAACCCTCCGCGAGCTCTCCGGCATCCAGAAGATGACCGCCGGCCGGACGAAGCAGGGCAACTTCGAGCCCATCGATGGCAACACCAAGTGGTGGAAGGCCGTCACCGGCCAGCTCCTCGTGCAAGAGCGCGACGACATCATCGTCGAGGCGCACGACGAGTTCGAGGGCGTGAACAACGACATCGATCTCACAAGCGTCGACGGCACGAAGATCGAGGCGTTCGTCGAGGTCGACACTCCCCCCGGCATCACCCTCACGGACATCAATCCGAAGAGCGGCACGAAGGCGGGCGGCGCCGTCGTCGAGATCGACGGCGAGGGTTTCCAGCCGGGAGCGCTGCCGCCGAAGGTGCTCATCGGAGGCGCGTTCGCGACGAACGTCGTCGTGCTGCACCCCACGCGCATTCGCTGCGTAACCCCCGAGCACGAAGCGCACCCGACGTTCGCGGCGGACGTCCAGGTTCTCCACGCCGAAACCGGCGCCGAGTCGAACGTCCTCGAAGGCGCCTACACGTTCACCACTCCCTGACGAGAGGGCTACATGGCCAGGCTGAAGTTCTACGCGCGCGGGACCGCGCTCGTCACGGATCCGCACGCCCAGGAGCGCGGCATCCGCCGCTTCGTCGCACGACGCTGGCAAGAGGTCGCGACCGGGCGCTGGGCTTGGTGCCCGACCGAGAAGCCGCAAGAGACCGACGCGCACCCGGATCTCATCCGCGCCGCGCGCGATGGCGATCTGTGGCCCGCCGACGAGGCGACGGCAAAGGCGTGCGGGCTCGGATTCGATCCGACGTTCGGCGGCGAGCGCACGCAGACGATCAAAGAGTTCAAGTCCGAGAAGGCGTCCGAGCCCGCGGGCGAGAAGCCGAGCGCGGAGCCGAAGGCCGGCAAGCAGACCGGCGGAAAGGGTGAATCGTAATGCCCGGCGCCATTTCACTGACCGGCCTCACCGCGAACGATCCGGTGCCCGGCGCTTATCTCGAGATTTCGTTCGCCCAGGGAGACGCGGCCGGCAGTGGCTCGCCCATCGAGGTCCTCCTCATGGGCAACATGCTCTCGACCGGATCGGCGACGGCGGACACGACCGTCTACGGCCCCGACACGATCGTGCAGCTCCAGACGGAGCAGGACGCGATCAACCTCTTCGGCGCCGGCTCCGAGCTGCACCGCATGTTCCGCCGGTTCACGAAGGTGAACAAGGACACGACCGTCCGGGCGATCGCGGTGACGGAGTCCGCAGGCGCCCAAGCGACCGGTACGTTCCGCTATGTTGGCACGGCCACCGCCGCGGGCTCCACGCGCGTCTACGTCCACGACGAGTTCGTCGACGTCGCCATCGACAACCTCGCGATCGCCTCCGACGTCGCCACCGACGTCGCCGAGGAGATCAACAAGCAGACGCACTGGGGCGTGACGGCCACCGGAACGGCCACCGGCATCTGGGGCTTCGTCACCCTCATCGCCAAGCAGAAGGGCACGCGCGGCAACGACATCCGCTTCATGCCCCAGATCAGCCCGGCGATCGGAATGACCGTTCCGACGGCGGTCGATCGCGCGATGGCGGGCGGCACCACCGACGACTCGAGCACGACGGCGCTCGCGACGATCAATACGTCCAAGTACTACTACATCGTCCCGGCGGCGGCGGATGCGACGCAGATCGATGCCCTGTCCGATCAGGTCGCAACGAACGCGGCGCCGACCACCGGCATCCGCCAGCGCGTCATCGCCGGATCGGTCGACACGATCGCGAACGCGACGACGCTGGCGACCGGACGGAATGCGGCGCGCACCGAGCTCGTCTGGAGCGAGAAGTCGCCCTGGACGCCCGCGGAGCTCGCGGCGAACCAGGCCGCAATCGTCACGCTCTTCGAGACGAAGCCGAACCCGCGCACGAACTTCGCCGGCTTCGGCAACGATGCGACGACCGCACCCTACTGGATCGTGCCGCGCCCGCGCCTCGATAGCGCGATTCCGTCGCGCACGAACATCAAGAGCGCGCTCAACAACGGCATCACTCCGATCGGTGTGAATCCGAACGGAACGACGTACCTCGTCAACCGGATCACGACGCGGAGCCTGAACGGCTCGCAGAACGACTACCGGATCCGCGACGCGCACAAGGTCACGATCTGCGACTTCTTCGGCGAGGACCTCCTCACCAAGACGGCGCTGAACTTCCAGGGCAAGCGCATCGCGAACGATCCGCCGGATGGCGCGCAGCCGCCCGGCCCGGATGTCGTCACGCCGAGCCGTTACCGAAGCTGCGTCTTCGGTCTCATCGACGTGTACGCCGGAAACGACCTTCTGCAGGATGTGGATATCATCAAGGCGGACACGGTCGTGCAGCGCGAGACGAGCCCAACGACGCGGCTCGCAGTTCGCATCCCGCTACGTCCCATCGACAACGCACTCCAGTTCGCGATCGCGGTCCACCAAGTTGCATAGTCGCTCGAAGTTCATCGACGAGTTCGCGCAGCTGAACAACTAGAAGCCAAACGCAAGGCACCCCCTGGGCGCTCGGGCTTCTCCGCAAGGAGAGGCTCGGGCGCCTTTTCGCATTTCCGGCGCGCGCAGACCCGGCGTGACGCGCACCGAGCCGATGACCGGGAAAGGCAGAACAAGAGATGAGCGGGCTACAGCTTTACTCGCTGGCGTATGTCCTGGTCGACGGCGCGATCCTCACCGAGGAGGGAAGCGTCACCGTCAACCGCGCGACCAACTCGCAAGCGGTCAACACAGTCGCGAAGGGCTACGCGGGCGAGAGCCCAGGCGCAGCGAACTGCGAGATCCAGGTGACGAGCGCCGTCCCGAGCGCCGACTTCGAGATGAACCCCGGCAAGTACATGAAGGGGCTCAAGGAGGTCGAGATCGGTGTCCTCGTCGCCGGCAAGCAGCTCACGGCGAAGGGCTTCATCATCAGCGACTCGTTCAAGCACTCGGTGAACAACGAGTCGTCGCTGGACTTCTCCTTTCGCGGTTCGTTTGCCGACTACGAATGAGGTGATGCGATGCTCCAGTGCTACGCGTCCCTCGGAGCCGTCCTCAACGACGACCTCCTCCTCGAACAATGCGGCATCCTCATCGAGGACCATGTCAACCGCCGCTGCCGCGTGACGATCGAGTCGGCCGTCCCTGAGAAGGGTTACGAGGTCGATGCGCGCACGCGGCTCGGCGAGCGCGTGAAGCTCGCGGTCCATTTGGTGCGGATGGGAAACACGAAAGAGATCGGAAGCCCGATCCTCACCATCACGGGACCGATCGTGGCCTCGCGCACCGAGCAAGCGCCGGGCGAGCAGGCGCGGCACTTCTTCACCGTCGAGCAAGAGCGACTGCGTCCGGAGGACGGCTAATGCGCGCCCATCTCTTCATCAACGGACGCCTCGTCGGCTCGCTCGACTACGAGCTCCCGAAGGACAGCCTCGGCAAGCGTATCGCTGTTCCGCAGAAGTGCGCCTGCGAGGCTTATCCCTGCAAGTGCAATGAGGTCGCCGTTCGCGTGGAGGACGGCGACACGCAGGTCTGGTTCGGGATGTCGACGCTCGAGAAGATCTCGTGAACGCACCGAAGAAAGAGGAGCTCTCGCCGAGCGAGCTTTGGCTCGCGCTCACCACGATCCCGCGTCCATCGCGCGAGGTGCCGATCCCGCGCTGCTTCCCAGGCACCGATACACCCGTCGGCAACGTCGTGATGTGGCCGCTCACGCAAGAAGAGCAGATGGCCGCCAACGCCGAGGCGGATCGCTGGACGAAGAACCTCCTCAAGGATCCGCAAAGGAAGGAAGAGGCGAACCTCGGCTACCAGCACACGTACACGAACGAGGTGGCGGTGCAGGTTCTCTATCGCGCGTGTCGCGATATGAAGGATCCGGAGAAGCGCCCTGCGTTCCCTTCCCCGAAGTTGATGCGCGAGACGTTCTCCACCGACGAGATCGGCGTGCTCTTCTCGGAGTACTGCACGGTGCAAGCGGAGCTCGGACCGATCCGTGCGCACATGTCGAACGAAGAAGTAGAAGCGCTAGTGATTCGCCTCGTGGAGGGAGGCAGCGCTTTCCCTATCGATTCCTGCTCCTGGGAGGAGCAGAGGACCCTAGTGCGTTCTTTGGCGTCCCAGGTGTACAGCTTCTGGATGGCCACGTGCTCGCTTGGCTCGCCGCCAAGCGTGAGCACATTCGTACGCACGTACCTGCGCGAAAAGCACCAGGCCGATGAGATGCCGCAAAACGGCACCGATACTACGTCTGCGGAGCCATAGTCTATAATGCAAGTGCATCCCGCGACGGCGCCAACCGTCCGGGATGCGTGGCCCACCCCTCTCGCGGAGGAGTCGACCGATGAAGCGTACACGAGATGAGCGAGCGTGCGCACGTTGCCAAGGGCCAACCCACAATCCGAAGTATTGCGGAGTCGCCTGTGCAGGCGCGGCGAACGTTCCGGCGAACCCTCCGCTTAGGGACTCCATCGTTGGCGAGGACACGTACCGAGAATGTCGAAAATGCCAGCGCACGCTGAAGCGGGAGACCGAATTCCGTCGTCAGGCCGAACGTTGCGGTGGCTTCCATACGCAATGCAAGTCCTGCGACATCGCTGGTCGCCCCGCGAGCGCCAGAACGAGAAGTGCGGCTAGCAAAAAATACTACCAACGGCATCGGGAGAGTGTACTCGCCACGTGCAAGAGGTGGCGTCTTGCCAACTCCGAGAATGTGCTCGCACGCAACAAGCAGCGCCGCGCGCGACTAGCAGGCGTCAGCCTGCAAAACATCTCGGCGGCGATGCTCAACGCGCGAGCCGAAGTGTTCGGGAATGCCTGTGCGTACTGCGACGGGCCTCATGAGCACTGGGATCACGTGATCCCCATCGCGCGTGGTGGGAAGCACTGCCTTGCGAATCTCCGCCCGGCGTGTGCCCCTTGCAACTTGAAGAAGAGTTCGATGCCGCATGCTGAGTGGCTCGCGCGCCATCGTCGCTAGGAGAGTCCATGGCCAATCCGATTGTCGTGGAGCTCTTGCTTCGCGGCATGCCCGACGTGACGCGTGCCCTTCGCACGGTCGAGCAAGCGGCCACCGCTGCCGATCGATCGCGCGAACGTGTCGCCGCACAGTCGTCGCGCCAGCGCACGCGCGTGGAGGAGCAGGAGGCCAAGGCGAAGATCCGCGCCATGCTGCAGGCGGATCGCATGCAGAAGCAAGCGCAGGATCGTGCCACACGTGAAGCCGAGCGCGCCGCCCGATCTCGTGTGCGTGCTGCCGAATCAATGGAGCGGGCGGAGTCGCGTGCCGCCGAGCGCTCAGCGAACGAGAAGCTCCGGATCCAGCGCCAGGTCGATCGCGAGATCACGGCGATGGAGAAACGCCGCGCGCGCGAGAATGATCGGCTGCTCCGTGAGGGTCGTCGCGCTGAGGAGCGAACCCATCGCGAGCAGACGAAGATGCTGCAGGAGCGTGAGCGCGCGAGTCAGCGCTTCGCCAGGGGCACGGCCAACCGGCTCGCCAGTGCGGGACGTACTGGACTCCAGCAAGCCGCGGGCGTTGGCACGATGCTCGGTCAGCTCGGCGGCGGCTTCTCGATCGCCGACTCCGTCGAACGCGAGGTGGGCCTCACGCGTCAGGCCGGCAAGATCGCCGCGAGTACGGTTGTTGGTGAGGGAGAGTCGCGCCCGAGCACGCAGGAGATCCTCGGAACGGCACGCAAGACCGGCCTCGCGCAGGGGATCGATCCGAAGGAGATCCTCGACGGCATCGAGAAGTTCAAGGACCTCACCGGCGATACGAATCGTGCGATGCAGATCATGCCCGACATCGCCAAGCTCGCCACGGCGTTCGGCGGCGATATCGGTGAGCTCGCGGAAAACGCGGCGAACCTGAAGATCGCGGTCGAGAAGGAGGGTACAAAGCTCGACAACGCCGACATCATGAAGCTCCTCCGCGTGCAGACCCGCCAAGGCGCGGTCGGTGCCGTCGAACTCAAGGACATGGCCAAGTATGGCGGCCGGCTCACGGCCGGCGCGTCGCTCTTCGAAGGCGATCGCGCGACGAACATCGCCACCCTTGGGGCGTTCGCGCAGGTTGCGCGCCAGCGCGGTGGTGCGTCATCGCCAGCCGAGGCGATGATGGCGGCGCAGCGCTTCGCCACCGATATCCAGGGCAAGGCCGACATTCTCAAGGATGCGGGCATCGACATCCACGGTGCCGAGGGGAAGATGAAGGATCCCCGCCTCATCATCAAAGAGATGCTCGAGAAGACGGGCGGCGACGTCACCAAGCTGAAGGAGATGGGCCTCGGCGAACGCGGCGTACGCGTCCTCACCGGCTTCTCGGACATCTATACGAAGGCAGGTGGCGGTAAGGCCGGCATGGCCAAGGTGGACGAGGAGCTCAAGAAGTTCACCGAAGGGGTGAGCGACGCCGAAATCACCATGCGCGCCAACGAGCGCATGCTGGATGCCGATAGGCAACTCGAGCGCGCGATGATCGAGCTTCGCACGGCGGTTGGGACGCAGCTCCTGCCGGAGTTCCTGAAGATGGTGCCCGTCCTGCGAGACGCGATCCCGACGATGACCAAGCTGCTTGAGGGCTTCACGCGTCTTGCGGACTTCGCGATCCGTAACCCTCTCGCAGGGCTCTCGGTGATGATCGGTGCGGCGTTCGCGAAGGAGCTCGCCGCCGCTGCTATCGGGAAGCTGATCGAGAGTGCGCTCTCCTCGAAGCTTGCCACCAGCACGATCGCGGTCGGCTCCGCCATCATGGCAATCGCCACTGCCAAGATGATGATCGAACAGGAGTTCAAGGAAGAAGCGGATGCGCAGCGTGGCGCTGTGGGGCGACAGACGGAGGCGGCCAACCTCATCGCGAAGATGAATCGCGGCGAACAACTATCGCCCGAGGAGCAGGAAAAAGCCCAGAAGGTACTCGCAGGACTGAAGACGGACGTGCGAAAGCAGGTCGAACTGCGAGAGGATCCGGGGCTCGCGAAGGTGGCATCCGGTGCCATGGCGAACATTGTCGCCCCCGAGCAGGCGAAGGAAGCCGCCTTGGCCGAGGAGCGCAATCGTCAGGAGACGATCAAGAACCTGAACGAGACGATGAGGCAGCTTCAGGCGGCGATCGACAGAAACACCTCCGCCACCCAGGGAAACACGGGCGCCGCTGCTGGTGCGGGCGGAGCCGGCACCCCACCCGTCCCCCGCCCCCCCGCCGCCTCCACCGGCATCGTTCAGCGCGCGCAGTAGCCGCAGGAGGGCCCCGTGCCCGACACGTACGATCTGTTCGAACAGCTCCTCCCTGCGAAGTGGCGGGATGTGGAGTTCCCGGTCTCGCGCCATCGCATGTCGATCGCGCACGATCTGGTCGAGCACAAGTACTGGGGCGTGGACGGCGCGCGCGTGGAGTCGACGGGCCTTGCGCCCATGCGCTTCACGTTCACCGCGCCACTCCTCAACACCATCTCTCCGGGACGGAACGAGCGGTGGGCGGCGCTCTACCCGAACCAGATGCGCGCGCTCATCGCCGCCTTCCAGAAGAAGGATGTGGGCCCACTTCAGACCCTCGAGTTCGGCGAGGTCCTCTGCAAGGCGGAGCGCATGGACATCGACTGGGACGCGGCCCGCCGCGCCGGTGTCGATGTCGAGCTCTCCTTCGTCGAGACGAGCGTCGCCGACGACAACTCGTTCCTGACGTCCAAGACGCCGATCGAGGGCGTCAGCATCGGGGCGATCGAGCTCGATAGCGCGACGGTCAAGGCCGATCTGAAGAAGCTCCTCGAAGACGCAGGCCTCGGTCTCCCGCCCTACCTCCTCGACGACAGCATCAGCCTCGGCGAGCTGATGAACAAGGTGAAGGCCGTCACCGATTACCCGACGCTGCTCTCCTACCGAACAGCGGGGCAGATCAACGCCCTGAACTACCACGTCGATCGCATCCAGCAGTCGGCCTACACCTCGAAGAACGCGGTGGCGTGGCCGATCATCGCCACCGCGGAACGGATCAAGGCCGCGAGCCACCTGCTCGAGGAAAAGATCCTCTCGAAGAGCCAGAGCGTTGCCTTCTTCACCGTCCCGCACGACACGACGTTGGCCGGCGTCGTCCGTCAGATCCCCGAAGCGAAGGTGGGCGATCTCATCAAGCTCAATCCGGGCCTGATGCGCAACCCCGAGATCCCGCGGGGCACCTCCGTTCGGTACTACCGCGCCGCCTGACGCCATGGCCGTCGCCTACCGACCCTCTGCGCCCGATTCGCAGAGCATCAAGCTCTCCATCTTCACGGACGGGGAGTTGGTGCAGATCGATCGGTGGCTCGGCTACGAGTTCGCGAGCGACTTTCTCACGCCGACCGACAGCTTCTCGTTTCAGCTCGCATCGACCGAGGCGGGGCTTCCCGACAATCTTCGGGCGGCACTCAAGCTTGGGGCGCAGGTTGGCCTCCACCTCGAATCCAATATCCTCGCGACCGGCCTCATCGACGCCATCGAGATCTCCGCCGATCGCGGAAGCGGGATCGTCTACAACATCCACGGGCGCGACAAGCTGGGGCAGACCCTCGATGCGGTCGCCGATCCGACCTTCCAGCTGAAGAGCGGCGGCACGCTCGCCGAGCTCCTGAAGCGGCTATTCGGGCCTTTCGGTTGGCCGAATGACGACGACTTCGACATCGACAACGACGCGAACCGCGATGCCCGAACGGGCAAGCGCGGTTTCAAGACGAGCGAGACGCCCTCGAGCGGGCGACGCAAGAGGCGCCATCGGCGAGGGAGCGGTGGGGGCGGTGCACAGGGCCGACGTCTCGCCTCGTACATCCTCCACCAGACCAAGCCCTACCATCACGAGAGCGTCTTTCACTTCGCCTCGCGTGTCGCTCAGCGAGACGGTCTGTGGATCTGGTGCTCGGCGGACGGCGAGACGCTGATCGTCGGCAAGCCCGACTACAAGCAGAAGCCCGACTTCATTCTCCATCGTGGTCGCGACGGTCGGGGCAACATCCTCTCCGGCACGGTCAGCTACAACCTCACCGATCAACCGACGATGATCATCGCGGACGGCTTCGCCGTGGGCGCGGCGGGCGAGTTCGGCAAGGGCCGGATCAAAGCTCACATCGTGAATCCAATCCTCGGGCTCACCGAGGAGGCGGAGAACACACCCGAGGTCGCGGCCTTGCTCGCGAAGCATCCGGGGACGGTCGAGAACACGTTGCCGGGCGCATCGTTCGCCTTTCGAGCGGCCAACGTCCCATTCCGGCCGATGTACCTGCACGATGCCGAAAGCAAGACGCAGAGGCAGCTCAATGCGTTCGTGAAGCGGGAGATGAGCCTGCTCTACCGAAAGGCTCTGACCGCACACTACGTCGTGGAGGGCCACGGACAGATCATCGACGGGGACTTCGTGGCGTGGGCGCCGGACACGGTCGTGGACGTCGACGACGAGCTCGGCGAGCTCCGAGAGCGGATGTACGTGCTCGGCGTCGCGTTCAGCAAGTCACGGATGGGCGGGACCACAACACGGCTCGATCTCGTGCGACTTCACTCGCTCGCCTTTGGTCTCGAAGGAGATGACGAGTGAGCGGAGCGTTTCGGTTCACATTCACCGCGCCTCTCAACATGAGCGCGCATGCGGATGCTCGAGTGCGCTACCCCCGCCAGTGGCGCCAACTCCTTCGAGGCCTTCAAGGCATCCGCGCTGCTGCAGGAAAAGAAAGATCGCTGAATGCCGGCCCTTGATCTCGATGGTCTGATCCACGTCGGGCTGGAGGTGCTCACCACCACAGTCAACGCGGTCACCAAGAAGATCCTCGCGCAGCTAGGCGACGTCCATCGCGAGACGACGGACACCGACAACGCGGAGTGGTGGCAGCACGTCGGCTTCGCCTCGCGCCCGCCGAAGCCCGAGGCAAAGAAGAAGGCCGCGCAGGTCGTCGCGCTCCGGGCGGGCGATCACGACATCTGCATTGCGAGCCAGGATCTCCGCGGGCTCGAGCTCTACGGCAACCTCGATCACGGCGAGACGTGCGTGTACGCGCCGGGCGAGACCGGCACCGGTCAGGCGCGCGTCCTGCTCAAGAAAAACGGATCGATCAGCCTCTACACGCGCGTGGGCAACACGAGCACGGGTGCCGGCATGATCATCCAGCTCGACGCCGAGAACGATGCCATCCGCATCACGAACGGCGCAGGGCATGGGCTCATCATCGACTCGAACGGCGTGCGTGCGTTCGCGAAGGCCAAGGGCGGGCTCACCGTCGGCTCGGACGGCAAGTGCTCACTCATCGCGACCGAGCAGTGTCAGGTCGACGGGAGCACCGTCGTGCTCGGCTCCATCGCCGTCCCCGTCGTCAACTCCGTCTGCGTCGGTCCCGCGGGGATCGCGGCCGCGGCCTCCAGTAAAATCTTCGCTTCGCTCGCCTAGCGAGATCCGATCGAAACGCAGATCGATCTCCGGCACCCCTGGAATCGCGATGGCGGGCAGCGGCCCGGGTCCGCCCAAGTGCAGATCGGGCAATGCGAAGTTGAAGGGAAGCGCATCCAGGCGCTGTTTGCAGAACTCGCGCACGCCGATCGCGCATGCGACGCATTCGCACGGAGCGGGCTGCCGATACGGATCCATCGATGGGAGTTCTAGCACGTGTGCGACTTCCCCTCGCTCGAGCTGCCGGGTCTGCCGGACCTGTCGCTGCCGAGCATCCCGAGCATCTCCTTCGCGATCCCGATCCCGTGGCCGAGCTTCGACTTCGATCTCCCCTCGCTCGAATTGCCCGGCCTCCCCTCACTGAATCTTCCGTCGATCCCGTCGATCAGCTTCGCGATCCCGATCCCATGGCCCAACTTCGACTTCGATCTGCCGAGCCTCGAGCTTCCCGGGCTGCCGTCGCTCTCGCTGCCGAGCATCCCAAGCATCTCCTTCTCGATTCCGCTGCCGAAGATCCCGTGCCCCCTCGACTGAAGCTGCCCCGGGTGACCTTTCGTTTGGCGGGACGCACTGTGCGTGCACGCGTGCTGGAGGATCGCGGCCCCATTGGGGTCAACGGCCGCCGACTCCTTCGACTCCTCCTCAGCGACAACAGCACGATCGAGCTGCCGGCCGAACAAGTGCGATGCCGCTAGGAGGAACGGGAGCGGTTCTCGGCAGCGCGCTCTCGTCCGCCGTCGGAGCGCCCGCGAGCGCCGGCTCGGTCTTCTCCACCCTCGGCCAGACCGTCGCCTCTTGGGCGCCCGCGAACATCATTGTGCAGCCTGGAGCGATGGCCGCATCGAGCGGTGCGGTCGCGGGGATCGGGACGTTCGACGTCAAGGGAAGCGCCGGAGAGCTCGGCGCGCTCTTTGCCGACGCGCTCGGCGTGCCGGTCACCGCCACCGACTCGCGCGCAACATGGGTGACGATCGCCCAAGCGCTGATCGACCACTTCAACGACTACGGGCAGGCGAACGGTACTGGGTTCACGAGCGGAACGCCGCTCGCGGGTGCGGGCACGCTCCAGTGGCTCTCGCCGACGTTCATCCCATCGCTCGCCAGCCGGCTCAACGTGACGAACGCAGTGTCCGCCGCAGCGCTCGAGGCGTTCGCGGTCGCGCTCCTCGCGCACATCAAGACGAACGCATCGGTGGTGTCCGTGTCGCTGACCGGTGTGCCGATGAGCGCACCGAGCGACGGGCCAGTCACTGGAACCGGATCCCTTTCGTAGGTCCGACAAGGAGGCGTCCATGGCCGGCGCAGGCACGCAGAAAGCAGGCACGACGAGCGCCGGCTTCGGCGTCTCTGCGTCCGCCACTGCCCAAGGTGGCGCGTTCCTCCGCGACACCAAGACGGGCAAGTCGCTCGGCGCACGGAAGATCGATCCGCTGACGCGCGACTACGTCCTCGACGACAACGGCCGCATCCTCGGCCTCGATTAC
>Ga0196981_1000219_pt1 | contig 37343 bp, 32 predicted proteins | sample S3_2013CmetaG_FD_155462 | JGI IMG/M metagenome (GOLD analysis project Ga0196981, IMG submission 155462) | Soil microbial communities from Anza Borrego desert, Southern California, United States - S3_20-13C | ecosystem: Environmental > Terrestrial > Soil > Desert | place: USA: California... | reverse complement strand
GGAATTCAAGGCTAACTGAACCGCCGACTCTCGGAATTCCGGGGTATAGGTCTTCACTTTTCTAGACTCTGTCATAGGGACTCACTTCTGGTTGAGAGTGTGTGTCCGGAATAGTCTAGCCACACCAGTTTGTTTTATTTACATAAGAAAGGATGCAAGGTAAGTTTGCCGGCAAATCTCGGCTGTGAGCATCCAGCATTCCGGGGGAAACGATGCACAAAGAAATCGACTTCGAAAACGCCATCGAACACGCGCTGATCGAAATCGGCGGTTACGAAAAGGTCGATCCGAGCACGTACGACCCGGAAACCGCGCTGTTCCCCGGAGACATTGTGGCCTTTGTGCAGAAAACCCAGCCGAAAATCTGGGCGCGCCTGACCCGACTGGATGCGGGCAAGGCCCCGGCGATGCTGCTGGACAGCCTGGTCAAGGAACTGGCCGCCAAGGGGGCGCTGGCGGTGTTGCGGGGAGGCTTCAAATGCGTCGGGAAAACGGTGCGCCTCGCTTATTTCGCGCCCAATACCGGGCTGAACCCTTCGGCCGCCGAGCGTTACGGCGATAACCGCCTGACCATCGCCCGGCAGATCAAGACCCGGAGCGGGGCTATCCCCGACGTGGTGCTGGCGGTGAACGGCTTGCCAATCGCCACCCTGGAACTGAAAAACCCGATGTCGGCGACGCGCTGGAACGTGGAGAACGCCAAATACCAGTACCGGTTCGAGCGCGACCCGAAGGAACTGTTGTTCGCCTTCAAGCAGCGTTGCCTGGTGCATTTCGCCGTCGATACCGAACTGGCTTTCATGACCACCAAGCTGGAAGGCAAGGATACCTTCTTCCTGCCCTTCAATCTTGGCTACAACCACGGCGCGGGCAATCCGCCCGCGAAAGGCGATGTGCGCACCGCCTACTTATGGAACAAGGTGCTCACCCGCGACAGCCTGATGGACATCCTGGCGCGTTTCATCCACCTGGACGTGGAGGAAAAGACCGTGGCGACCGATAAAGGTATCAAACGGCATCGCAAGGAGTCGATGATTTTTCCGCGCTATCACCAACTGGACGCGGTGCGCGCCCTGACCGACCACGCGCAAGCGCATGGCTCGGGCCATAACTACCTGATTCAGCATTCGGCTGGGTCGGGGAAATCGAACTCGATTGCCTGGCTGGCCCACCGCCTGTCCTGCCTGCACGACGCCCATAACGAGAAGATCTTCCATTCGGTTGTGGTCATCACCGACCGGCGGGTGCTGGACCAGCAGTTGCAAGACACGATTTTCCAGTTCGAGCACAAACTCGGCGTGGTGCAGAAGATCGACGAAGACACCCAGCAGCTCGCGAAAGCGCTGGCCGACGGTGTACCGATCATCATCTCGACCATCCAGAAGTTTCCGTTCATCACTCAGGCCATCCGCACGCTGGAAGCCAAAGGCAAGTCGGTGGCTATCTCGACGGCCGGCAAGCGCTTTGCCGTGATCGTGGACGAGGCGCACAGCTCGCAAAGCGGCGAAACCGCGATGGAGCTTCGCAAGATTCTGAACAAGGATGGCATCGAAGCGGCTATTGCCGAGCAACTGCTCGACATGGACGACGAGGATTTGAGCGAGGAGGCCAAGAGGGAGCTGCTGCGCGAACAGCTCAAACGCGCGAGGCAGCCCAACTTGAGTTTTTTCGCCTTTACCGCAACGCCGAAGTTCAAGACGCTGTGCGTGTTCAACGAACCTGGGCCGGATGGGAAGGCGCCATTCCATCACTACAGCATGCGGCAGGCCATCGAGGAAGGATTTATCCACGATGTGTTGGCGCATTACACGTGCTATAAGCGCTACTACAGGCTGATCCGGAAGGCCGAGACCGATCCTGAGGTGCCGCGCCGGAAGGCGGCGCGCGCCTTGGCGCGTTTCGTGGCGTTTCACGATTACGAGATCGCCCAGAAGGTGGAGGTGATCGTCGAGCATTTCCGCACGCACACCCGCCACAAGATCGGCGGCCGCGCCAAGGCGATGGTGGTGACCCATTCGCGTGAACACGCGGTGCGCTACAAGCTGGGGTTCGACAAGTACATCAAGGAGAAGGGTTACACCGACGTTAAATCTCTGGTGGCCTTCTCGGGCGAAATCACGCTCAAGGAATTCGGCGACAAAAAGTTCACCGAGGTGGGCATGAATGGCGGCATCAAGGAATCCGAACTGCCGGAGAAGTTCAACACCGAGGAATACCAAATCCTGCTGGTGGCGGAGAAATACCAGACGGGCTTCGATCAGCCCCTGCTACACAGCATGTATGTCGACAAGCGCTTGTCCGGCATTCAAGCCGTCCAGACGCTATCGCGCCTCAATCGAATCACGCGCGGTAAGACGGATACCTTCGTTCTGGATTTTGTCAACGAACCCGAAGACATCTATGCCGCCTTCAAGCCGTATTACGAATTCACCCCTAAAGGCGACGATACCGACCCGCAGCAACTCAACAACCTGGTCCACACGCTGGCGGGCTGGAAAATCTATTCGGCGGCCGAGGTCGGTGCCTGGTGTGAAATTTGGTTCCGTAACCGGCTCAATCCTACCGGCGCTGAGCACAAGAAATTGAATGGCCTGCTCGATTTGGCGATCGAGCGCTTCAAGGAGCTTGGGGAGGAAGACCAAAACCTGTTCAAGAGCCAGTTGGTCAGTTTCCGCAATCTGTACAGCTTCGTTTCGCAGATCATTCCTTACCAGGATTCCGACCACGAGAAGCTTTACACCTACGCCCGTTTCCTGCTGAACAAGCTGCCGCGCACCACCGACAACCGAACGGTTCAAGTCGATGACGAAGTGGAGTTGAAGTATTACCGCCTCCAGAAAATCAGCGAAGGGGCCATCGACCTGAAGGCGGGCGAGCCCGAAGCACTCTATGGCCCGACAGAGGTGGGCACCGGTCAAGCGGATGAGGATGTGCAACTCTCGACCTTGGTGGACCAGCTCAATGAACGCTTCGGTACCGAGTTTACGCCCGCCGACCAACTGTTCTTCGACCAGGTCCGTGAAACCGCCGTTGCCAACGAAAAGTTGCGGCAGGCGGTCATGGCCAACACTATCGAAAACTTCGAGCCCGTCTTCAACAAGCAGCTCGAAAACCTCTTTATCGAGCGGATGGACGGCAACGAAGAAATCTTCATCCGGCTGATGAACGACGAAGCCTTTCGAAATGTCGCCGCGAGCTACCTGATGCGGGCCGTGTACCAGCAAGTTAAATCGGCCGGAGAGGCGGGCCGATGAAACGCAGGCAGGCTCGACGGGGCATAAATCCGGCAGCTGATGGCGTTCGCGCAGTAATCGAGGCGGACCTGACCGGATGGTTGCGCGACTTGGGGGCGGGGGATGTTTTTGCTTCGCGCCGAGTCAATGCGGTGGAGTTGACCGAGGCACATCGCCGTCTAGTGCCGGAGGCACAACGCCGGGATGTCATTGCCTTCGACTGGTGGGTGCATAACGGCGACCGGAATCTCACAGCCTTAAGCGGCAATTCCAACCTGCTTTGGAACCCGGCGGATGGTGGCTCGCTGGTGGTGATCGACCATAACCTGGCCTTTGACCCAGAATTCTCGGCCGCGGATTTCGTCGAACTCCATGTGTTCTCCGACGATATTTCCTTAATGTTCAGCGATTTCTTGCTCCGCGATGCCTACACCGCACGGTTTGCAAATGCCCTCGGCATTTGGGAGGAAGCCTGCCATAATCTCCCGGAATCCTGGATGTTCATTGATCCCGAACAGACGATTCCCGTTGAATTTCCGTTCGCCCGGATCAAGGAATTATTGGACCGAGCCTTGTTTGAAACGTTTTGGTCGCTGCCGCCATGAAAACCGCTTGTCACTACGCGATTGCCCGCTTCATGCCTTTCATCGAAACGGGGGAGTTTGCCAACGTCGGCGTGGTCATGTTCGCACCCAATGCGCGTTTCTTTGGTTTCAAGCTGCTGGTCAACCGCCATGCGCGCGTGACCAATTTTTTCGAGCAGATGGAGCCCAAGGTCTATAAAGCGGCAATTCGGACTCTTCGGGAGGAATTGGAGCGCATCGATGGCCTGCTCAAACCGATGGGCATTGATCGCCGCCTGAAGACGTTGGATCGCGCCGGTGCGTTGGCCTTGTGGAGCGAAATCGTCAAGCCACGGGAAACCATGCTGCGCTTCAGTGAATCACGGGTGGTGCTGGCCGACAATCCCGAGACCAAGCTGCGCGAACTTTACGCCTACTATATCGAGCGCAGCTTCGTGACCCGAGAATCACCGGAGCATGCGCTGGAGCAGTGCGTGCGCGGCTGGCTACGTAGCGCCAACCTGCTGGAGCGGTTTCATCCCGCCCGCATCGGCAACGACGAATACCACGCGCAATTCCCCTTTGTCGCCGGGCCGGATGACAAGCCGGAGAAAATCATCAAACCTCTCAATCTGGGCTATGCCGACGCCGCGCGCATTATTGACCACGGCGGCCAATGGATCGTGCGCATTCATGCGCTCAAAAAACGCCAGTTGCTACCCAGCAAAGTACTTTTCGCGGTGGAAGGCCCCGACGATCTCACGCCACGGGGCAAAGCAAGGTGCGAGGTAGTTGACCAACTGGAAGAGGCCGGCGTGATTGTTACGCCCTACGACCAAGCTCAATCCATTCTCGAATTCGCCCGGCAATAATTCCAAGCCGGGAAAAATTTTATGGAAAGATGAGGCTTCACCCAGTCCTCGACTGAACGGATTCAGGACACCCTTCGCCGCAAAGTTACTATGTTATCGGCATCGTCTCGGGTTAACAGGTCGAGCCGCTCGCCCAGTAAACGCCATGCTTCGACTTGTGGCGCCTGCCGCTTGATGCGGTCCTGCTCAATATGATAGGCGCAGAGGTGCGCGACCTCGGGCAGGACGCCTAACTGCTGTCCCGAATTCTTAGATAAAACGTATTTCTATCAGGGTTTCCATAATGGAAATCTGGCTAATCCGCGCCGGTTCCCGCAGTGAATATGAGCAAAAGTTCATCCAGGAAAATCGCGTTTATGTAACTCGGCCAGGGTCTTTTCGCCCCGAAGGGCCGCCAGGGCCACTTTGGCCTTGAAACTCGGCGAGTGGTTACGGCGGGGTCGTATGCTCCGGTCTACCGGCGTTGCCCACGCTGTCAGGGAGCAGTTTATCCACTTAGCCGGCTGTTCAGTTTTCCGAAGCCCCCTCTCTGTTCCAACACGGCGGCGGCGCAAATCAAATTATCGGTTCGCTCTGAATAATGTTTGGCAAGCCAGATGCGGGACTCGGGTTTCATCCCTGTCCGGAAAGAAAAGCGGCTCGTTCGAGCCGCCTTGTCTTCCGGTCCCGGAGGCCCGCCAATCCTTCTTACAGATCTAACCGGTCTGCCTTATCCCCCCAACTGAGCACATCCTGGACCCAGTAGGCGAACAGGGGCGGCTGACCTTCGCCCTTGCCGGCCTTGTCGAGCACTGCCAGGGCCCGGCCGATTCCGCGGCGCCGGTATCCCTGTTTTTCCTTGGGAACCAGTTGGTCGCGCCAGGCGCCGAAGTTGATGTAGGTATAGTTCTGGCGATCTTTGGGGGTGTCGAAATAGAGCTCCTCCTGTAAAGGAATGTGGGTATGCCCTTCGCCGTGAATGCGGAATCCGCGCTTGCGGTACTCTTCCAGAAAGGCCGGGAATTTCAGCATTTCGTCGTAAGACGGCTCGTCCCGGTGCCATCGTTGCCGCCAAGCCAGCAGCGACATGATCCAATACAGAAACCACAGCTCTATCGGGGCGCCGAATACGGCCATCGCGGCGATAATCGGCTTGGCGATGCGAAGTATCCAGCGGGCGGACGGGGGCGCGCTTTCCATGGTGAATTTCCAATCGAGCCAGGCATGGATGGAATCCACCAGTTCGCCCTCGATCATGGTCCTTACCGAGATCAGGTGGTGATCGATCTTTCTCAGCAGGCGGGTTTCGAGGATGATCCGCTGTACGGCGGCGGCGGTCGGGCGATACAAGTCCAATTCGTCCAGCACCCGTTTCAGCCGGCGGATGGCGTTTTCCGCTTCGCCGTTTTCGGAACCCAGCTTGCCGCTGTCCCGGAGCACTTTTTCGAGAGGGGGCAACTTTTCTTTCGCCCGGTAGATAAACCCCGACAATAGCCCCGCGGCGACGGTATCTCCGAAACACGGCTCGGTGAACGGTCTATATTCCAGCTTTTGCCACACGTCGGGCCGCCAGCCGTCCTCGACGTTCCAGCCGTCCGTTCCTTCCCGCGCCTCGATGCTTCGGCTGTTGTCCGGATCGCGCCATTGGCCATGGGTCACGAACAGGCGAAATCCCTCGTCTCCCCAGTAAAACGGCAGCCAGGGGACGGATTTTCGCCCGTCGTCGAGATAGTGGTTTTCGTCGTCGAAATACATTTTGCCGACCCAGCGGCGGTATTCGTCGGAGAGCGTTTCAACGGGCTGGCCGAGACAATCCTCGTAAAACATCTTCAAGGTGTCGTCGTCGGACAGGATTTCCTTGTCGTGATTGCCGACGAGAGCCAGCGTCCGAATCTGCCGGACCCGGCTTTTCTTATGTTCGTTCCGGTCTCCGTTTCTATATTCGTACTGCTCGAGCGCCTTCGGCAATTGCTTGAGCAGGTAGAAAAAACCGGTTTTCCCGGAGGGGCTCGGCGGCTGGGTGTGAATCCGGACAATTTCCCGCATGATGTCGCGCAAAATGGTCTTGAATTCGCTTTTCTCGCGTTCCCACGGATAAACGCCGACTTCCGCCCACCGTTTGGTACGGATCATGTCCGCCACGTCACCGGCCAGAAGGAGGGTCAATTCCTCGACCTGGAAGTCCACGCACATGTCCATGATGTTGTCGAATACCTCCTCCCAAACCACGTCGTCGGCGCTTTGGACACCCACGGTGCCGTCGGTGAAATGCACGTCGCTGAAGCAGATGCACAAGCGATTGGGGCGGTTCGGATCGCCCGGCTCGGAAAAGCCGGGTTCCTTCAGCACGTAAAAATTAACGGGCAGGTCGTTCGATAAAGGAATACTGCTCATGATGTCCGCCTGCTAGTTCTTGTGACGATTCAAAAATTCGATGAAGCGCGGGAAAACGTCGCGATCGGCATTTTTCCCGATAATCACGTCAGCGTGCCCGTAGTGCGGGAAAACATGGAGTTCGTGCCGTCCTGGGACGATCTTTTCGAGACGCTCGTGACACACGATGTTCGAATCCGTGAACAGGGCGTTTTCCTGCCCGGCGACGAACAGTACCGGGGTTTCGATGTCCTTGGCGTATTCGAAGTAATTGTTCGGCAGAGCCCGGTAACGCGGGTCTTCCGGACGGTATTTCACCGCCGTGTTGTCGGCCTTGAGCATCTTCGAGACGTGCCGGTAGTAATTGACGCTGCTGCCGCCGAACAAATCGCCGGTGCGCCGATGGGTGATGTCGTGCACGTTTTCGTGCTTGAACAAGACGGGAAAGCCGAATCCCCACATGAAGCTGGTCATATGGCATTCCGGCGAATCGCACTCGCGGTGAAACGCGGACACCAGCCAGGCCAGCAGCTTGCCGGGCGCGAATCCCGGCTCGCGCCGCCACCATGGGTTGAGATACTCGACCCCCAGCAGGTAATCGCAGAGAAACGGCCCGACTTCGAGCTTGAGCCGCGCCAAGGGCCGGATTCGAGGGGTAAGGCCGACGCCGTTGAGAATCACGCTGCGCACGCCGGAGACGGCCTTGCCGAACAGGCTCATCGCGAACGACAGGGCTCCGAAGCAATGGCCGATGACGTGGATGCGGGCCTCGGGGCCGACCGCCCGGCGCACCTCGGCGAGGGCGGCGGGATAATCGAACAGGGCGATGTCGTCGACATTGTAGCGGTGCCTTTGCAGGTTGTAGACGTGACGGTTGCTGATGCGCCCGTCCATGGTCCAGACGTCGGTAAATTCGTGATCCAGGAGATACTGCACCAGGTTGTAATGCTCCGGCATGATGAACATGTCGCTGGATGCGGTGAGGCCGGGGATCAGCAGCACCACGTCGTCGCAGGGCGCGCGCCGGAATCGCTGGAGGCTCAGTCCCAGCCGGTCGCCGGTGGTGAAGGGATGCGTGGTGATTTCGGCGCCGTGCACGCCCTCGGTGGTATAGAGCGGAATTTCCCGCTCGAAGGCGCCCATTTTCGGCATCAGCGACGGACCATAGGTATCCCACAGGGCGCCGAAGAAGAATTTGCCGAAGCGTTCCACGGCGGCGAGCCGCGCCAGGAAGGTCGGCGCATCGGCCCGCAGGGTGGTCAACTGGTGCATGAAATCCGCCAGTTCGATGTGCAGGATGCCGGTGGCGTACAGCTCCGCGCCGGCTTCCTGGTCCGCCTCCAGGTGACCGCGATAAACGTTGGTGAACAGGGTCGTCGTGTCCTGCCAGACATCCGGATCGGTGTTGTCCTGGATGCTCTTGAACCCGCTCAGGGTGAGCGGCTGGCCCTCGGCATTCTCGAAAAACAGGCGGTAGCGCATTTCCTTGCGATTCCGGTCGTCGGTAGCGACGAACAGATTGAACGCTCCCTTCAGGACCGGGCGCTGCCCGCCGACCAGATTACCCTGGACATAGCCGATGGCCTGGGCCTGATGTTCCGGCGACGCCAGAAAACCGTCCAGGTCCTCGGTCTTGATGGTCAGGTGGAACATGAAATGGCTGTTACCGGCCTTGCCCTTCCGGTAGCCGTCCTCGAACGAGGTCTCGCCGGCGGCGAGATAGCCTTTCATCTCTTCGGTAAACTGAAAACCGATTGCGGTTTGTAGATTCGTACTCATGGAGGATTCCTTCCGGGCTTAGGCTACGGTTTGGCCGAGATCGTCGGTGGGAAGCTCGGCATTGCCGACGATCCCCTGGGCGATCCACTCCGAGACGGCGGAAATGGTCGCGATCGGATTGGCTCCCACGGCGCTGGGCAGCACCGAGCCGTCGGCGACATAGAGTCCCTGGTAGCCGAAAACCTGGCCGCGGGTCTGCTCGCCGGCGCTGACGACGCCTTCCTCCGGGCTGTCCGCGAGGATGCAGCCGCCCAGGGAGTGGACCGTGATGTTGTTGCGCATCGGCCAGTTCCAGGTGGGCAGCGGAGTAAAAAGCCAGGATTGGACGAAGTTTTTGAATTTTTCTCCGCGATCCAGGATGGCCTGATACAGCGTCATGCTGTTTTGCTGCGGCCAGTCGAGATCCAGGTGGCCGTCCTTGAGCGTCAGCACGCCGTCGCCCTTGTCCAGCCCCATGCACAACAGCACGCTGCTGCGGTAGGACACGTCGCCCCGGAGCATCTGGTAGAACAGCTCGCCCACGGAGCCGGTCCACTTGCCGCCGAAGAGGCTTTGCCGAACGTAGTCCCACAGGGTTTTCAGGACCCGCCATGCCTTTTTCAGCATTCCGACCGGATTCAGGCTCGGTTGCAGGCCCTCGGTGAACCAGGCGGCGAATCCGGGATAAGCGGCGTCTTCCAGGACGAAAGCACGGTTGGGATCGTGCTTGTCGAACAGGTTGAAATCGGTGTACTGGGTAATCACCGGCCCGTAATTGGGATCGGCCGGTTTTTTCCCTTCCACCACGAACGACAGGAAATCGCCGTTGCCGGAGAAGCGCTGCCCCAGGCGGCGGCTGAGGCGCGGCAGCGTGCCGTGCACGTCGCGGCAGCGCAGCAGCAGCTCATTGGTGCCCAGCGCGCCGGCGGACACCACCACGCGGCGGGTGTCGACATGGGCGGGACCATCGTCGAGATGGCGGTAATACACGCGGTAGCCGTGCCTTCCGTCGGCCGTGGTATCTTCCTCGCCGCGCTCGTTCAACGGAACGATTTTCTCCGCGAGGCAATCGGTTTGTATCCGCGCCTTGTGAACGTGCTCGGCGACGTAAAGATAATTGAGATCGAGGGTATTCTTCGAATGGGTGTTGCAGCCCACGTCGCATTCTCCGCAGTAGGTGCAGGAGGTTTGCGTGGCGCCGTAGCGGTTTTTTTCCTGGATGCCGATGGGCGTGGGGTTCTCGACATCGTTGCCGAAAAAGACGCAGAGGTCCGCCAGCTTGGATTCGCGCTGCTGATTTTCGGCGAACTTCTGGAACAGCTCGGTTCGCACGATGCGGCGGCGGGCGTCGTCCTTCCAGGAGGGAATCGGCCGCGCGCCGAGAACCGCCTTGGCCACCCGGTAATACGGTTGCAGGACGGCTTTGTTGAGACCCTTCGGCCAGCCGCGTTCGAAAACCTGCTCGGGCGGCTCCAGGAAGACATTGGCGTAAATCAGGGACCCGCCGCCCAGACCGGCGCCGACCACGGCATCCATCCGGGTGTAATTGCGGATGTCGAACATGCCGCGCAGCGTGCGCTCGCGAATGTGCTTCGGACGCTGCACCGGCTCGTCCGGCAGGTTCCAGAAATTGGCCGCCATCTGGTGGGGCGAGCGGGGGAACGATCCCATCGGGTAGCGCCTGCCGCGCTCCAGGAGCATCACCCCGTCTTTCCATTTTTGCGCCAGCCGGCAGCAGCTGATGGCGCCGCCGAAACCGCTGCCGATGATAACCGCTTCGAGTAACGGGTTTTGCGAATTCACGATCTCCTCCTCTGTTTTATTGTGATGAAGCATCCAGGCGAATCCGGATCATGCTGTTTGGAGTGGGCTATAAATGTCCTCTCCTGGGACAGGGGCATGGGCCGAAACTGCCATGGCCGCTCGCTGAGACTTTTTGGTCGTTATGTGCCCCAAAAACTCAGGGCGATATTCAGTGTAAGAGAGAAGCGGCAGCTTGCAACAACGATTCGGGATTTATCCGGCGATTTTTGCTCCCTGCCGATGCCATGATAAATAAAAGCCATATAAAACAATTGTCTAAAAAGAGAAATGGCGGCCATGAAAAGGTATTAAAGGCGTGTATTCCGGAAAGCCGTCCGCCTTGGGCTTGCCGCATGAGCTTAAAGTCTCCTTTCCGTTTTCAGGCCGCGTTTCTTCGGCACCGAACCCAAGAATCGGCAGGGGTCTAATGAAAAGTGCGGCATTATTGTCGGCAGGTTCTACGATGATCACTCTAATTTTCGAATCCGAGCAATTGGCGCAGTCCGTCGCCCTGGGACCGGCGTCGTTCTTCCGAATTACCGGCAATTTCATCACCGAGGGGTTCGATGGGAAAGCGGCCGCCAGGTTTAGCAACCACTTCTGGGAAATGCACGGACAGAAGTATTTCACCCAATATGCCTGCCATGACCGAACGGTCATCCATTTTGAAGACGCCTTGGAAAATGCGTCCGAAATCTTCGGCCCATTCGACAAAATCACCGTTGCCGATGGCATCGTCTATGCCAACGGCAGGCTTTTCGCCAGGTTTACCGAAGAGACGCAACTCTGGCATTGTTTCGATACCGATACCTACTGGTTAAGCATGGTTATCGCCTCGCCGCCCGCGCAATAAGCAAGGTTTTCGGAGCCTCGCCGGAGGCCGCCTATAGGTAAATACGGTAACCGGCGGGCTTATTATGAACGTGGCGTATCGCGCCGGGAATCCGGTCCCGAATTTTACCGGTTCCCGCAAAATCGGCATTCAAAACCGAGGATGCCTTCCACGCATCCGAATCGGCTCGCGGCTATCTGTTTTCGATTGCTCCTGGCAGGCAAGAAAACCCGCGTCCGGATTCATCGCCATTCCGAAGCGCGCCTTTTCAGGTAGCAGATTCGGCGGGGTTACTTACAATTAATCGGCATGCGTCCGAATACGGAAAGGCTTTACCCGGAGAATAAGAATGAAAGACACGCCAAACTGCGACGGCAGCGATTTGAAAGAGGATTTTCGCGGTGCCATTCAAGGATGCCTCGAATGAATATGTCGGCAAAATTCCTGATTCTTCCATTATCTTTCGCTTCCGCCGTTACGCTGGCATCGGGCGACGGTTGCAATTTGTGGTGCGGCCAGTTTCCCAATGCCTATTTTCTTGCCCCCGGCAACGATAGCCGGGCTAATTTGGGATTGTTGCTCGAAGATCAAGGCATCGTTCATTACCGGCCGAAAGCCATTCCGTTTCATTACGGCGATTTCATGGAACCGGAGAATGCTCCCGCGGCGGAAACCGGAAACGGTTTACCGTCTCTGGCGGCCGATCTCGGTGTCGGCGGCGACACCGTTGCAAGCGCGCTGCAACGCTTGGGCGCAAGTGGCTATGGCCGTTGCCTGACCGACAACACCGAAGCCGTCGAGGCGTTTCTCCGGGAGGTCAAGAAGGCTTCCCTGCCCGGTCGAGACGGGGCGCTGCTGGCTCAAGAGCGGTTGCGCTTCGCGGGCTTGTGCGAAAAAGCGATGGAAGGCTACCGGCCGCTTCAGGTATCGGAGCACGCCAAGCCCTATGCCCGCTATCTCGAAGCCGCGGCGGCTTTCTACGCGGGACGATACGAGCCGGCGCAGGCCCAATTCGAGGCGCTGGCGGCGGATGCGCGGGATTGGGTGCGGGAAACTTCTCTCTACATGCTGGGACGGGTGGCTTTGAACCGGGCGCAAGTCCGTCTCGACCTGTGGAGCACGCCGAGCGCCGAAAATATCGACAAGGCATTTCTGGACCGGGCGGCCTCCGCCTTCGGCGATTATCTGAAGGCTTATCCGGAAGGACGCTATGCCGAATCCGCCAAGGGCTTGTTTCGGAAAATCCATTGGCTGGAGGCGGACAACGCGGCGCTGGCCGCGGATTATCAAGGCTGGCTGGCGAAGATGGGGTCGGGAACGCCGAGCGCGACGGTCGTCGATTTCATCGACGAGACCGAATCCAAGGCCAATCCGGCCGGCAACCCGGTGGATGCGCTTTGGGCTTCGCCGGTTCTTGCAGGTCTGGGGACGCTGGCCTCCTGGCGTCCGCACGAGGAAACCCGGCGGCAAATGCCTCCCGTGGGGCTGGAGGCTCTCGCGGCCCATCGGAGCGAATTCGCCAGCGCCGGGCTGGAACCGCTCTGGTCTTATCTCGGCTTGGCGCATACGTTTTGGGTGGCCAAGAATTACCCCGAATCGATCCGGCAGACCGCATCCGAACGAATCGCGGCGAAGTCTTCGAACCTGGCTTACAGCCGCTGGGTGTTGCGGGGGCTTTCCTTCATGGCGTTGCGCCAGTTTCCCGAGGCCGAGAGGCATTGGCTGGAAACGTTGAAAACCGTCGAACATCCGGGGCGGAAAGTCCAGGCGCAATGGCTGCTGGCCCTGACCTGGAACGAGTCCGGCCGATTGGACCGCGTCTACGCCAAGGACTCGCCGGCCGCCCTCCCGGAAATTCAGGATTACTTTATTCACAAGGCCAAGCCGGCCTTGCTGGAAACCCTCTTGAAGCGGGACGACCTGCCGCCCCATGCGAAGTCCCTGGCCTATTTCCGGCTGGTCAGCCAATGGGTGCGGCACCGCGACTTCGCGGCGGCCGAGCGGCTCCTGGCCGTCCATCCGCCTTCGGGGTTCGCGCTGGCCCAGGACAAGCTGGCGCCCTTGTCCTCCGAAGGACAGAAGGAAGGCTACGCCTGTCCCGCCTTCGGCGAGTTGCTCGCCGCCCTGCAAAAGACGCCGGGCTCGGCGCGCTGGCTCAACTGCATGGGGGATTTTCTCCGGGCTTGGAATTGGAATTACCCCGATCCGGCCATCGCCGATGAGAATCCCGACGAATTTGGCGCCCACCGCTGGCACGAATCGGCCGATTACGGGCTGCCGGCCGCGGCAGCCGAGAATGTTTTCGGCGGGAAGACCTACACCAGCATGGACTATTACCGGGAGGCCATCGAACGGCGCGGGGCAGGGCAAGCGGAAGAAGACCTGGCCTACGCCCTGCATCGGGCCACTACCTGCTTTGCTTGGTCGGGAAACAACCATTGCGGCGATCAGGACATTCCCAAGGCGCAACGGGCGGCCTGGTTCAAGCGGCTCAAGACGCAGCACAAGAATTCTCCTTGGGCCAAGGGACAAAAATACTACTGGTGACGCGGCGGCCTCTCGCCCTGGCCGCGGTCGTTCTGGCCGGCTGCGCGTGGTTCGGCGGAGCTAGCGCCGCCCGCGACTACTGGGCTTGGCATCCCAAGGTGCATCTCTCGCGGGTATTGGCCGACGCCGGCAGACTCTATCTCTTCGAAGGGGAGCTTCTGACGCGCGGCGGCGATGCCTTTTTTCAACGCCGCGGTTTCCCTCCGCCTTCGGCATCGGCTCACTCCCTCATCCTGGTTTACCGGCTGGAAACCATGGAATGGCCGGAATCCCTGCAACGCCAGGTGGAACGCGATCTCGCCGCGTTCGAGGCAAAACGCAACCCAGTTTGGGGATTGCAGATCGATTTCGATGCCCGCACCCGAAATCTCGACCGTTACGGCGATCTGCTCAGGCGGGTCAGAACCGGCCTGCCGGCCCGCTATCGCCTGAGCGTCACCGGTCTGATGGATTGGGCAAGCCAGGCGAAGCTGGAGGATCTGAGCGCCTTGCAAGGCGTGGTGGATGAAATCGTCTTCCAGGCGTATCAGGGAACGGCTCCGATAAAGGACCACCAACGCTATCTTGAGCGCCTGTCCGCCCGTGGGCTTTCCGTGCCTTTCAAGCTCGGCCTCGTCGAGCATGGAGAGTATGACCGGGATGCTTTGAACGCCGTCCGGAAGCATCCGGCCTATCGAGGAACGGTTATTTTCCTCCTGCCCGATGCAGGCCGGTAAAGCGGAACTTTATAGTCACCCGCTCCCAAGTTCCCGCTCGGAAACGAGCAATCTCCAGCCTCGGCAGGCCGGCGGCGAATCCACCGGGCGGTTACGCTTTCCAGCTCCGCCCCGCCACTTTGCCGGATCGGTTCGGTAAACCGCAGGATCAATTCCGCGGTCTCGCGGGCGTCGGCTAGAGCGTTTTCTAATTCGGTGTAGCATCCGCGGCAGCGGGCGCTACACGGCTTAATCCCGTTCGAGCGCCCCGAGCATTGGAGCCCGGCGCCGGAACAGCCCAAAGGGGCACGCGAGGGAGCGCGTGCGGGGCGGCTCCCCGCTCTAAAACACTGGCCGCGTTCAGCGGTAGCATGCCGTTACTCCGTGAGATTTTCGCGTAGCATGGCCTTCAAGGCCATGCCGGCGCAAGAGGGCTTGCTCTTGTTGCCCGGCGGTCAGTGCGTGGCGATTCTGCCGGTGGACCTACGCTTCCGCCCGGATCGCCTCCAGCGATCTCGCCCCCACGCCCAGGTCCCGCCACTTCGCCGGATGGCAGGTGAACAGCAGGATCTGATGCCGGGTCGCCGCGTCGAACAGCACCCGCTTCATTTGCGCCAGCCGCTCGTCGTCGCTGTGGACGAGGGCGTCGTCGAGGATGATCAGCGTGGGGCGCCCGGCCTCCCGCAACAGCCCCGCGTAGGCGAGCCGGCTGATGATGCCCATCTGCTCGCGCGCGCCGAAGCTTAATTCCTCGAACTTGCCGCGTTCCGTCCCGTTCGATCCGTTGCGTCTCAGCGGACCGGGCGAGAGATTGTCGTCGATGTCCAGGCTGGCCGCCGGAAACAGCAGTTGGAGATAGCGGTTCAGGTGTTTTTGCAGCGGGGCCTGAAGTCTTTGAGTCAGCGCCCGGCGCTTGTCCCGCAGCAGTTTCAACAGATGATCCAGCGCGTCGGCGCGCCGCCTGAGTTCCTCGACCCGGCGCCGGATCTGGGCCAGATCGCGGGCGAGTTCCGCGCGGCGCTCTTCCAGCCCTTGAGCGCCTTCGGTCTGAAGTTCGACTTCCAGTCGCACGAGCCGGTCGCGGCGCTCGTTGAAGCGTTTCTCGTGCTGCTCGGCGCTCAGGCGGAAGCGCTCGACATCCTGTTTCAGGATCTCGGGGCGAGCTTCGGCCAATTGCCGGGTCAGCGTTTCGATACGCGCGGCCAGGGTGGACTGCTCGGCGCGCGCATCGACCAGGTCCCGGTTCGTTGCCGCGACGCGAGCGGGCCGCTCCGGGTCGGCGATTATGGCGCGCGCGGCCGCGAGTTCCCGCGTTGCGGTTTCGAACGCGGTCTGCTCTTTGCCTGCGGCGAGCTGAGCCTGGTGCAGGTTTTCGTCGATCCGCGCGAGCGACTCTCGGGCGGCTTCCTCGGCGGCTTCCGCCTCGACGATGGAGGGGAGGGGCGCCGCGTGCTCGGCTTCGGGCGGTAATCGATGCAGGGCTTGTTCGATTTCGCCGACACGGGTTTGTTGGACGGCCAATTCGGTCCGCAGCGGTTCGATGCCCTGTGGCGCAAGCGCTTTCAGCGTCGCTTCGGCCGTTTTGATTTCGGCTAGCTGCCGGGTGTGGGTTTGATAACGCGCTTCGGCGGCCTCCAGCGAGAGTAAGCCGAGCCGCTGCAGCATCGCTTCATGTTTGTCGGCGAGTTCCTTTTCTTCTCGGCGAAGCTGGGACAAGTCCGCGCCGCCCGGCTCGATTTCGAGTTGGCCCAGCCCAGGCAGCGTCAGGGCGGTTACTTCGAGCAGCAGCTTCTCGCCCGTGCCGGCGACCGATTCGTCGCCGATACGGATATTCTGGCCTTCCTTGAGTGCGAAGCGCAGCCGGGTCGCGGCCGCGGCGAGGCGGATTTGAGTTTCGCGAATTTGCCGGTGCTGCTCGCGCAGCAGTTCCAGGTCTTGAAGCGCGATCTCGGTGGCGGTGGCTTGTCTTTTTAGTTCCAGTAACGTGGTCTGTTCCGCCTCGGCTTTCGCGAGCATGTTGGCGGCGTTTTCCGCCTTGAGCCGGGTCGCTTCGAATTCGCGCATCAGGGTGCGTCGCGTGTCTTCCTGCCGGGCAAGGCGTAGCTTCTCGCGGTCGGCTTCGTGGCGCTGTTCCGCTTCGGCTCGCTTCGACTGCCATTCCGCGGCGAGCATCGTTGCAGCGTTCAGTCTTTGCCGAATGGACTCCAATTCCGCATTGCGTGCCGCGAGCTCTTTTTCCTGGCGCGCGAAGGTTTCCAGTTGAGCGTGCAGCAGCGTGATCCGCTCTTCGACTTGAGTTGCGCGCAGCTTCTCGGCCGCCAGGCTTTCTTCGACGCGCTCAATCGCTTCCAGCTTTTCAGCCGCGGCTCGTTCCTGTTCGCGAAAGCCGACCCATGGTTTGTCGGTCTCGTCGGCGGCGTGATCGCGACGCAGGGCAGCGAGGGTATCGACCTTCTGGCGATAAGCCGCGATTTCTGCATCGATTTTTCCGATGGCGTTCGCGAGATCGGCTTCTTGATCGATCGCTTCGGCATACGTTCCCCGTGGCCTGCCGGTCGCCGGGGTCAGCAGCTCGCCGCGGGCCGCCTCGACTGCCGCCAGCACCGCATCGCCGCCGCTGCCGGCGATCTCGCCCAGCGATTCGTTCAGCGCTGTGCTCAGGTGGTCCGTGGCGTGCGCTACCGGTTCCCGGAGATCGTGCGCCGCGCCTTGCTGAATCCACAACAATCCCGGGATGCCCCAGTGCTCGGCCTTGCTGACGCCCTTGAGCGCATGCTGGAATCCGAGCAGTTCCGCGAGGTGGTCTTCGGCCTCGGCGCTCTCCAGCCGTTGCGCGCCGATTTGCAGTTCGCAGCGCTTTCTGCCCAGAAAGCTCTTGGTGAGCCGGTAATGCCGATCGCCGACCGCGAACTCCAGTTCGACGGTGGGAGAGGCCGACGAATCGCCCCACGGGCGAAGGTCGTCGACGCTGCCGGAACGATGCCGCTCGAAGAACGCGGCGCGAATGGCCGTGACGATGGTGCTCTTGCCGGCTTCGTTGGGGCCGGTGAACAGGTTGAGGCCGGGTTCGAGGTCCTTGATTTCGATCGGTTGCCGGAACTGCTTGAGTTGTTCGATGCGGATGCGGGAAAGCCTCATGGCGAACCCCCGGCATTCGCGTGCCGCCCATCGAGGATGCCCGCCAGCAATGCGAGAGCGTCCCGCGCGACTTCCGCGCCGGAGCCGTCCTGGCTCGCGCGAAGTTCGGCGATGACTTCGCCGAGGTAACCGTCCGCCTTCAGCGCGTCGATGTCTTCCGGCGTGGGATCGAGCCGCAGCTCGGACAAATCGGCCAGGAGGCTCCGGGCTTTGCCGCGCGCTTGTTCGATCGCTTGGCCAAGGCGCCGATGCCCGGCGAGATCGATTCGTCCGGACACGCCGATCTGCACCACGTCCGCCGGCCCGAAAGCCGAAATTTTCTGCAAGGCTAGATCGACGTCGCTCGGCACCTGAAGCGCCAGTGTTTCGGAATGCCAGCGGTATTGTCCCGTCGCGACGGGCGTCGCCGTTGGCAGAGCGCCCGGTTCCGGCAGTTCGGCCAGGAGCGCCTGGCCGGAGCCGTTGGCCTTGAAGCGGTCGGTTTCCGGCGTGCCGCTGTACCAGGTGCGCGCATCGACTTGTTTCGTGCCGTGCCAGTCGCCGAGCGCGAGATAGTCGAGGCGCGCTTGCTCCGCGCGCCCGGCGGCGATCGGGTTGGGCGAATCGATGTCTTCGGGGAGGATACCCTGGACGCTGCCGTGCGCCAGTCCGATTCGCAGCATTCCGGCGGGCGTCTCGGCGGCGGCGAACCATTCGGTCAGGTCGGTATAGGTGTGGCGCTGCGTCAGCGGCGCGGGCAGCACGGCGGCGCCGATCGATTCGAGCAGCACCGGCTCCGGCTGAAGGCAGACGGTCACATTGCCGGGAATGGCCCCGATGCGGGCCGCGCGCGTCCAGACCGATTCGGCGAGCGCCGCGTCGTGGTTCCCCGGCAGCAAGATCCACGGGCCTTGGAAACCCGCCAGGGCGTTGAAGAGGCGGCGGATGGTCCGGTCGGAGACACCCTGCGCATCGAAAACGTCGCCGGCGGCCAGCACGAGATCGACCCGCTGTTCGGTCGCAAGGCCGGCGAGCCTTTCGACGGCGTTGAATCGGGCTTCCGCGAGGAGGGCGGCGTCGTCGGGCTCGAATTGGCCGAACAGCTTGCCGATCTGCCAGTCGGCGGTGTGCAGTAGCTTGATCAAACAGGGGCCCCGTCGTGGTAAAGGAATCGTTCTATGGATGAAAAAACTCCGGCAATTCGTGAATAGTGTAACGTGAATGAGCGATTGACAAGGCCGGCCATCTCCAGTAAAAACCGTACGAAACGCATGGAATTATCGGGCCTGGACAAGGATTGCCGGCGGGCGGCGGCACGCACTCTCGGGGAATGAACCGAGCCGGGGCCATGCGTCAACGATTCAGGAGCCGCGGGACGTTCGAAACGTCGCTTCAACCCCGGACCGGCGCCTGATCCGGCAGCTCGTTTCCGCAATCCGTCGATCCAGACGATCAAAAATGGGGGGAGTGGATGGTGAATTCCGAAAGCTTTTACGACGTCATGCGCCGGCAGGGAATCAGCCGGCGCAGTTTCCTCAAGTACTGCGGGCTGACCGCGTCGGCGCTGGCCTTGGGGCCGCAGTTCGTCGGCCAGATCGTCCATGCGATGGAAAACAAGCCGCGCACCCCGGTCGTGTGGCTGCACGGCCTGGAGTGCACCTGCTGCTCCGAATCCTTCATCCGTTCGGCGCATCCTTTGGCCAAGGACGTGGTGCTGTCGATGCTGTCGCTGGACTACGACGACACGCTGATGGCGTCGGCCGGCCATCAGGCCGAGGCGATCCTCGAAGAGACCATCCGCAAGTACAAGGGGCGCTACATCCTCGCGGTGGAGGGCAATCCGCCCCTGAACGAGGACGGCATGTACTGCATCGTCGGCGGCAAGCCGTTCGTGGAACAGCTGCGTTACGCCGCCAAAGACTGCCTCGCGGTGATCGCCTGGGGTTCCTGCGCCTCCTGGGGCTGCGTCCAGGCGGCCCGGCCGAATCCGACGCAAGCCACGCCGGTGCACAAGGTCATCACCGACAAGCCGGTGATCAAGGTTCCGGGCTGCCCGCCCATCGCCGAAGTGATGACCGCCGTCGTCACCTACATGCTGACCTTCGACAAGCTCCCCGAACTGGACGCCCAGGGGCGTCCGAAGATGTTCTACGGCCAGCGCATCCATGACAAATGCTATCGCCGCCCGCACTTCGACGCCGGACAGTTCGTCGAAAGCTGGGACGACGAGGCCGCGCGCAAGGGCTACTGTCTGTACAAGATGGGCTGCAAGGGGCCGACCACGTACAACGCCTGCTCCACCATGCGCTGGAACGGCGGCGTGTCGTTCCCGATCCAGTCGGGCCACGGCTGCATCGGCTGTTCCGAGGACGGGTTCTGGGACAAGGGGTCGTTCTACGATCGCGTGACCGGGCTGAACGCCTTCGGCATCGAAGCGAACGCCGACACCGTCGGTCTGATCGCCGCCGGCGCGGTCGGTACGGCGATCGCGACCCATGCCGCCGTATCCGCCGGCAAGCATGGCAGCACCAAAGAATCCGCGTAACGATAAGCACAAGCGAGCACGAGCATGACGGTTACCCAAACGCCGAACGGCTTTAACCTGGACGACAGCGGCAAGCGCATCGTCGTCGATCCGGTCACCCGCATCGAAGGCCACATGCGCTGCGAGGTCAACCTGGACGAAAACAACGTCATCCGCAACGCGGTGTCCAGCGGCACCATGTGGCGCGGCCTTGAAGTGATCCTGAAGGGACGCGATCCGCGCGACGCCTGGGCCTTCACCGAGCGGATCTGCGGCGTCTGCACCGGCACCCATGCGCTGACGTCGGTGCGTGCGGTCGAGGATGCCTTGAACATCGGCATCCCGGAGAACGCCAACTCCATCCGCAACATTATGCAGCTGACCCTGCAAGCCCAGGATCATCTGGTGCATTTCTACCATCTGCACGCGCTGGACTGGGTGGACGTGGTCAGCGCGCTGAAGGCCGATCCGAAGGCGACGTCGGAACTGGCGCAGAGCATTTCGCCCTGGGCGAAATCCTCGCCGGGCTATTTCCACGACATCGCCGCGCGCCTCAAGAAATTCGTCGAGAGCGGCCAGCTCGGGCCGTTCGCCAACGGCTACTGGGGCAATCCGGCCTACAAGCTGCCGCCCGAAGCCAACCTGATGGCCGTGGCTCATTACCTGGAGGCGCTGGATTTCCAAAAGGAAATCGTCAAGATCCACACCATCTACGGCGGCAAGAACCCGCATCCGAACTGGCTGGTGGGCGGCGTGCCCTGCGCGATCAACGTGGACGGCGTCGGGGCGGTCGGCGCGATCAACATGGAGCGGCTGAACCAGGTCTCGTCCATCATCGATCAAACCATCGAGTTCATCGAGCAGGTTTACCTGCCGGACTTGCAGGCCATCGCGTCGTTCTACAAGGACTGGCGCTTCGGCGGCGGCCTGTCGTCCAGCAACGTGCTGTCCTACGGCGATATACCGGAAAACGCCAACGATACTTCCGCCAATAATCTGCGATTGCCGCGGGGCGCCATCATCAACGGCAATCTGAAGGAGGTCCACGAAGTCGATCTCAAAGACCCGAAGCAGATACAGGAATTCGTGGCGCATTCCTGGTACCGCTACCCGGACGAGGCGGTCGGCCTGCATCCCTTCGACGGCATCACCGAACCGAACTTCGTGCTGGGCCGCAACACCAAGGGCAGCCGCACCCACATCGAAAACCTGGACGAGAGCGCGAAATATTCCTGGATCAAGGCGCCGCGCTGGCGCGGCCACGCGATGGAAGTAGGGCCGCTGGCCCGGTATATCATCGGCTATGCGAAGGGAATGCCGGAAATCAAGGAGCCGGTGGACAAATTGTTGCACGATCTCGGTCTGCCGCTGGACGCGCTGTTTTCGACCCTGGGCCGTACCGCCGCCCGGGGGCTGGAGGCTCAGTACTGCGCCCGGCTGATGCGGCACTTCCAGGACAAACTGGTGCGCAACATCAAGGCCGGCGATTTGCGTACCGCCAATGTCAGCAAGTGGGACCCGCAAACCTGGCCCAAGGAGGCCCAGGGCGCCGGCACCACCGAGGCGCCGCGCGGAGCCTTGGGACATTGGGTGAAGGTCAAGGACGGGAAGATCGAGAATTACCAGTGCATCGTGCCGACCACCTGGAACGGTTCTCCGCGCGATCCGGCCGGCAACATCGGCGCCTTCGAAGCGGCATTGATGAATACGCGGGTCGAAAAGGCGGAAGAGCCGCTGGAGATTCTGCGCACCCTGCACAGTTTCGATCCTTGCCTGGCCTGTTCGACCCACGTGATGGATAGGGATGGGCAGGAACTGACCCGAATCCGTGTTCGCTAGCGGGTTTTCATCGCTGATTTGCGATCGAATAAGGAAGCCGCCTTTCGGTGGCACCTGAATTTGGAGCGGGTCTCGCCCCGCAGGCGAGTTACGCTGCGAACTCCGTCCCTGGAGTTCGCCCTTCGGGCCAGCGTTCCGCTGTCCCAATTCGCTCCAGGCGAATTGGTCTTTTGCTTGCCCAAAAGACAAGTTTGTCCGGAACAAACTTGGACGCGCGAGGCGCGCCCGAAGGGTTCGCACCAGGAAGGGTGCGAATCAGCGAAACCAAAGGGCACCCGAATGGCGCGCCGATCCTGCGCGTCGCTGTCTTGAGCCGGGGGCGACAGAAGGCACTTCCCTATGCCTCTGTCGCTGCGCGATTCATCGCGCCCCCTTTGGGCTGTTCCGGCTCAAGACGGCGATGTTCGGACGCGCCATGACGGGACAAGATATAAAAGCCTTATAGATTGAGGTATCCCATGCGTCTCAAACAAAGCTTTCTGTTGCTGATGTTGTCCTTCTGCGCCGGGCAGGCCGGCGCCCATACCGGCTTTCACCCGGTGGAAGGCTTCGCGAGCGGCTTCGCCCATCCCTTTTTCGGCGCCGATCATCTTGCCGCGATGGTGTGCGTCGGCGTGTGGGCCGCGCTGGTGACCGCCGAGCCGGAAAGGGTTTGGCGACTGCCGGCGGCATTCATGGCCGCCATGGTCCTGGGCGGTGCGCTCGGAGCATTCGGTGTGGAAATCGCCGGGGCGGGGCCTGCCATTGCCGCATCGGTGCTGGCGCTGGGTCTGTTGCTCTTGGGTAAGGTTCGGCTTTCGGGAGCGGTCGCGGGGTTCGTGGTCGGACTTTTCGCCTTGGCCCACGGCTATGCCCACGGCCTCGAAATGGCCCAGGGCGCCGCATTCGCGGCCTACGCGGCCGGATTCGTGGTCGCCACCGGGTCGCTGCATCTCCTCGGCATCGTGCTGGGGCGTTGCCTGCTCCGGGTGCCCGCCCTTTATCGCATCGCCGGCGGCGCCGTCGGCGTGTTCGGAGTCTCTCTGCTCGTTCAAGCTTGGTGAGAGGGCTGCCATGTCCGCTATCGATTCCGTGCAGAACCGCGTTTACGTCTACGAGAAGCCGGTGCGGCTGTGGCACTGGGTGAACGCGCTGGTCCTGGTGGTGCTCGCCGTTACCGGTTATTGGATTGCTTCGCCCTGGAGCATCCAGGACGGCGAGGCCAGCGAGCATTATCTGATGGGCTATGTGCGCTTCGCGCATTTCGCGGCCGGCTACCTGATGGCCGTCGGCTTCATCGGCCGGGTTTATTGGGCGCTGGTCGGCAACCCGTATTCGCGGGAGCTGTTCCTGCCGGCGATTCATCGCGCCGACTGGCGGGAAAGCCTGTGGCACGAGGTCAAATGGTATCTGTTCCTGGTGCCTGAACCGCGCAAGCACGTCGGTCACAATCCCCTGGCCAATCTGTCCATGTTCCTGTTTTACGTGCTGGGCGCGCTGTTCATGATGCTGACCGGCTTCGCGCTGTACGGCGAAGGCTTAGGGCAGGGGAGCTGGGCCAGCCGCTGGTTCGGCTGGGTGATTCCGCTGTTCGGCCAGAGCCAGGACGTGCATACCTGGCATCATGCCGGCATGTGGTATCTGGTCGTGTTTACCTTGATCCATGTTTACGCTGCCGTCCGCGAGCAGCTGCTGTCGCGGCAATCCATGACCAGCACGATGATCGACGGCTGGCGCAGCTTCCGGGACGATCGGCCGTGAACCGGATTCTGATTTTGGGCATCGGCAACGTGCTGTGGGCCGACGAAGGCTTCGGGGTGCGCGTCGTGCAGGCGCTGCAACGGGATTACGACTTCCCGGAATCGGTTCGGCTGATGGACGGCGGCACCCAGGGGCTGGCCTTGCTGCCCTACGTGCAGGAGGCCGAGACGCTGATCGTCGCCGATGCGGTCGATTTCAAAAACGATCCCGGCACGCTGGTGGAACTGCGCGATGGAGACGTGCCGGCGTACTTGGGGGCCAAGAAGATGAGCCTGCACCAGGTTTCCTTCCAGGAGGTGCTGGCCTTGAGCGAACTGCTCGGCCGTTCGCCGCGGCATTTGTTCCTGGTCGGCGTTCAGCCTTGCGTGCTGGAGGATTACGGCGGCAGTCTCAGCGAGCCGGTAAAAGCGATGCTGGAACCTGCAATGGCCCGCATCCTCGGATATCTTGCCGAAAAGGGCATCGTCGCCGAACGACGGCCGCAAGCCGCGGCGGAATCCGATCCCCTGGCCATCTCCGCCTACGAGACCTTGCGGCCTTCGACGGAGCAGGCTTGCCGGGGCGGCGATGCGCGTTTTTTGGCGCTGCGGGGCGAGTGAGATGTGCATAGGCGTTCCCATGCAGGTCGTTCGGGCGGAACCGTTTCAGGCCTGGTGCAAGGGAGCGGACGGGGAAGGAATGGTCGATATGCGTCTCGTGGGAACGCAGCCGGAGGGCACCTGGGTGTTGGTTTTTCTCGGAGCGGCCCGCGAAATTCTCGAAGCCGGGCGTGCCGCGCAAATCCAGGCGGCATTGCTGGGGCTTCGGGACGCCATGACCGGGCGCTACGATCCGGCCGCGGCCTTTGCCGACCTGGTGGATCGGGAGCCGCAGTTGCCCGAGTTCCTGCGGGAGCCGACATGAGCCAGGCGAAGATGTTCGAGAGGCTGCTTCGCGATCCGGCCGTTTCCCTGGTGGATCGGGAGGGTCTGGACGAATTCGCCGCGCGTCACCCGCATTGCCTGGTCGGTTTTTTCAGCGATTCCAAAGCCCATCCGGAAAATGCCGATCTCGCCGTGGTGCTTCCGGAACTGCTGCGGGCGTTTCCTTCGCTCAGGGCTGCGGTTCTGAAGCCGGAGGCCGTCGCCGCGGCGGCCCGCGACTACGGCATTGCGGTCTACCCGGCGCTGGTGTTTTTGAGCGGGGGACAGATAGCCAAGATCATGGCCCGAATACACGCCTGGGGCGATTACTACAGTCAGATCCGGCAATGGCTGGACGCGAAGAGTTAACGACCATGCTAGAGCAGCACAGCCCGGTGGCCACCGAAAACGCCGCGCCGGTCACCCCTTTCGACGATCCGGAATGCGGCTATCTCGCGATGCCGCAAGGCATGCATACCTTCGCAATGCCGATGCCGGGAGAGATTCCGGCCGGCCGCGCCGGCATCGCCGCGCTGCGCCGGCTGGCCGAATCCTTGTCCGCCCAGTTGAACGGTAAGGACACGGATCGTATGAATCTCGATTCTTACGACGAAGAGACCCGCCGGTTCCTCGATCAAGTTTTGGGCAACGGGGAAGTCAGCGCCTTGATCGATACTGACGACGTACGCTGGGCGATCCGCGAGTCGGTGTTCGTCGGGGTGTGGCGCTTGCGCGAATTCCGTGCCGGGGGAACGGTGCGGGACTATCTCGAAGCCGGGGCGGTTCCGTCGGTCTTGCAGCATGCCGGGGCGGGCGCCGCCGGCGTCGAACGGCCGAAGTCTTTTCCGGACGGCCTCATGAATGCACCGTCGCTGCTGGCGGAAGTGTTCGCCAAATCGGCCGCCGTCGAGGAAGGACAGCGGGAGGTCTTGAACCTTTCGTTGCTGCCGATGAGCGAAAACGACCTGGCTTACCTGGTGGAGGCACTGGGGCTGGCCGGCGTGTCCATTTTATCCAAGGGTTACGGCGACTGCCGCATCCGTCTGACCGGCCTGCCCAACGTGTGGTGGGTGCAGTATTTCAATGCCAGCGACCAAATGATCCTGAATACCCTGGAAATCGCCCGGATTCCGCAGGCGGCGCAAGCGGCCCGGCAGGACCTGGAGGATTCGCTGCAACGGATCGGAGAACTGTTGACGATGCTGAGGGAAAGCCGATCGTGACCGAATCGGCACGGTTCGAATGCCGCATCTGCTGGCATGTCTACGATCCGGACGAGGGCGACGCCCAAGCCCAGATCCCGCCCGGCACCGCCTTTTCCAAGCTGCCCGAAAACTGGTGCTGTCCCCGCTGCGACGGCGCGAAATCGGGTTTTCTGCCGTGTTCGGAGGATTAGGGCCATCATGTTTGCGATGGACGAACAATCGCCGTTGGAATAGTGCGGACCTTGAGTGGCGATCTCGGACCTACGGAACTTCTGATTCGTTGCGGCGTTTCCGCCGGAACGATCGTGTCGGTGAGCATCGTGCCCCGGCCAGCGATACCGGTGGAGCGCCTCGCGCTGGGCAAACCGCCGGAAGCGGTGCCGGCGCTGTTCGGGCGGCTGTTTTCCCTCTGCCCGATGGCGCACGCCAAGGCCGCGGCCACGGCGCTGGAAGCGGCGCTGGAGATTTCCGTGCCGCCGAGCTTGGCGCTGCTGCGGGATTTGCAGGCCGACGTGGAACTGATTCGCGAATTGGGTCTGAATCTGCTGCTGTCCGACGGACGGATATCCCCTTGGCCACCCCGGCTGATTGCCTTATGCCGCCGCCTGATCGAGGCGCTGGGAGGCGACGCCGCGCATTGGCCGACAGCGGCTTTCGAGCCAGATGCCGCCGCCTTTCGTACCAGTCTTGCCGAACTGCGGGCACTGGCGAGCGCCTTGCTGGGGAACTTATGGCACGAACGCGAGCCGGATCTGGAGACCGTCGGACATTGGCAAGCGCGCGACGCCTGCGCGGCGGCGGACTGGATGCGGCGCGCCTCGCTTCCCGGCTGGGCCGATTTCGGGCGCTGTTCCGCGGATGAGCTGCCGGCATTCTCCGATTCCATGCTGGAAGCGGCGCTCGGACCGGGACCAGCGCGCGTGAATCCGGCATGTCCCGAGTGGGCCGGGCGGCCGCGCGAGACCGGCTGCCTGATCCGCCAGAGTTCGGTCCCGCTGATACGGGAAGCGCTGGCGGTATACGGCAACGGCTTGTTCACCCGCATGCTGGCGCGGATCGTCGAATTGAAATTCCTGGTGGAGGGCCTGGCCGGCGGCGCCGAACGGCTTGCACCGGTCGAACCCGGCCCGCCGCCGCGCCGCAGCGGCGGCATCGGCGTTGCCCAAACCGAGGCGGCGCGCGGCCGCCTGATGCATCGCGCCGTGGTGGCCGAGGGGCGCGTCTGCGATTATCGTATGCTGGCGCCGACGGATTGGAATTTTCATCCGCGCGGCGTGGTGTACCGGGCGCTGCTGGGGGCGGCGGCCGGCGATGCGGATTCCGCGAGGGCTCGGATCGAAGCGTTTCTGGGCGTCGTCGACCCTTGCGTCGGCCATCGCCTGATTCTGGAACCGGTCGAACGGACCACGCCGACTCTCATGTTCTGACATGCACGAATTGTCCCTCTGCCAAGGCATCGTCGATATCCTGGAGACCGAAGCGAGCCAGCAACACTTTGCGCGGGTGCGCAAGGTCAGATTGCTGGTCGGCCCCCTTGCCGGCGTCGATCGCGCGGCGCTGAGCTTCGGTTTCGAGGCGGTGAGCCGGGATACGCTAGCCCAGGGAGCGGAACTGGAATTCATCGATGCGCCGGGCCTCGCCTGGTGTTTCGCGTGCGATCGCACGGTGGAAATCGCGCAATACTACGATCCCTGCCCCGGCTGCGGCGGACATCGCCTGAAGGTGACCGGCGGCGAGGAATTCAGAATTCTGGATCTGGAGGTGGAATAACCATGTGTACCGTTTGCGGCTGCGGGCAGGCCCATCAGCACGATCATGCCCACGATTCCGAACATGGACATACCCATGATCATGACCATGGCCATGATCGTCACCATCATCACCACGGCCGGGGGCCGGCGGGCCTCGTCATCGACGGCCTCAGCCAGGAGCGCATCGTCCGCATCGAGCAGGACATCCTCGGCCGCAACGACGCTCACGCTCGAGGCAACCGGCAGTTTTTCGAGAGCCATGGCATCCTGGCCCTGAATCTGCTGTCGAGCCCAGGGTCCGGCAAGACCACCCTGCTGGAGCGCAGCATCGCCGACCTGAAGGAACGATTCGAAGTCAGCGTGATCGAAGGGGATCAGCAGACCGAGAACGATGCAGAGCGCATTCGCGCCACCGGCGTTCCCGTGTTGCAGATCAACACCGGCAAGGGCTGCCATCTGGACGCCCACATGGTCGGCCACGGGGTGGAAGACCTGAAGCCCGCCGATTACGGCATCCTGTTCATCGAGAACGTGGGAAACCTGGTTTGCCCGGCGCTGTTCGACCTGGGAGAAGCCGCCCGCGTGGTCATCCTGTCGGTCACCGAGGGCGAGGACAAGCCGCTGAAATACCCGGACATGTTCCACCGCGCCGACCTGGTCCTGATCAACAAGATCGATCTGTTGCCTTATCTGCGCTTCGACCTGGAGCGCTGCCTCGGCTATTTGCGCCAGGTCAATCCGGACGTGGAGACGATTCGGGTATCGGCCGCGACCGGGGAAGGGATGGACCGGTGGTATGCCTGGCTGGAGCGACGCCGCAAGGCGTTGCTGGCCGATCGGCTGGCGGGCTTGGAGCGGCAGGCCGCGGCGATTCGGGCGCAGATTTGAGCGTTCCCGCCGGTTTCCAGCGCCGACGCCTGATTTTAAGCGGACTGGTGCAGGGCGTCGGCATGCGGCCTTTCGTGTATCGTCTGGCGCGGAACCTGGGCTTGGCCGGTTGGGTTTCCAATGGCCCGGAAGGGGTAATCGTTGAAGTCGAGGGACCGCCGCCGTCACTGGCCGAGTTCGAAGTCCGCTTGCGGCGCGACTGTCCGCCGCCCGCGGACATCGTCGATTGCCGCGTACAAACCGTTCCGGTCGCCGGCGAGCGAAGTTTCCGGGTCGCGGCGAGCCGTGCGGATGGCGCGGTTGCCCCGTTCGCCTTGCCGGACCTGGCGCCTTGCGCGCACTGCGTCCGGGAACTGTTCGATCCCGCCAACCGCCGCTTCCGTTATCCCTTCATCAGCTGCACCCATTGCGGACCCCGCTACAGCATCCTGGACGCCTTGCCGTTCGACCGGGAGCGCACCGCCATGACCGGCTTTCCCCTGTGTGCGGATTGCCTCGAGGAATACCGCGACCCTTCGGACCGCCGCTTTCACGCCCAGACCACATGCTGCCCGAAATGCGGTCCGGCGCTCGCGCTGTGGGAGGCGAACGGGCGCACGCTGGCGTTGGGCGAAGATGCCTTGGCGCACGCCGTCGAACGCGTGCGGCGGGGGCAGGTGCTGGCGCTTCAGGGCGTGGGCGGATTTCAATTGCTGGTCGATGCCGCGGATCAAGACGCGGTGCAGCGCTTGCGCGAGCGCAAGCACCGGCCTCACAAGCCGTTCGCTCTGATGGCCGCGGATCTTGCGGCGGCGCGCGAACTTTGCCATGTGTCGGACGAAGAAGCGCGGCTGCTGACGTCGCCGGCGGCCCCCATCGTGCTGCTGCGCCGCCGCGATGCGCCCGCAGCGATCGCATCCGCCGTGGCACCGGGCCAGAATCGCTTGGGACTATTGCTGCCGGCCTCGCCCTTGCACCATCTGCTGGCGCGGGATTTCGGCGCGCCGCTCGTCTGCACCAGCGGCAACCGGGGCAACGAGCCGATCTGCATCGCGCCCGAAGAGGCCCGGCTGCGCCTGGCCGGCATCGCCGACGTTTTCCTGGTGCACGACAGGCCGATACGCCAGCCCCTGGACGACTCCGTGGCTCGTGTCGCCGGCGGGAACATCCTGATGTTACGGCGCGCCCGCGGCTACGTGCCGCGCCCGGTGGCCTTGAACGCGGACACGCCGCCCGTGCTGGCCGCGGGAGGGCATCTCAAGAACACGGTAGCCTACGCGGACGGCAGGCGCGCGATCCTGAGCCAGCATCTCGGCGATCTGGATACGGCGGAGTCCCTGGAGCGCCATCGTGCCACGGCCGAGCTGCTCCCGCGCTTGTTCGGCCGTCCGCCGCGGTCGGTCGCCTGCGACCGGCATCCCGATTACGCCGCCAGCCGATGGGCGGAAACGACCGGCCTCCCGTTGCGCCGGGTGCCTCATCACCTTGCGCATGCGCTGGCCTGCATGGCCGAGCACGGCCTGAAGCCGCCGGTTCTGGCGGTGACCTGGGACGGATTGGGACTGGGCGAAGACGGCACGCTGTGGGGCGGTGAATTCTTGCGCGTGACCGAAGGCGGCCATCGCCGCATCGCCAGCCTGCTGCCGCTGCGCCTGCCGGGCGGCGAGCGGGCGATCGGGGACCCGCGCCGGTCGGCCCTGAGCGTGCTGTACGCGCTCTACGGCGAGAACGTGCCGGACCGTCTGCCGACGACATTGAAATCCCGGCTGGAGCCCGCGACTCTGGCCGCGTTGCTGCGTCTTTTGCAAACCGGTACGCAGTCGCCCGAGTGTAGCAGCGCGGGGCGGTTGTTCGACGCGGCCGCGAGTCTCTTGGGACTCTGCCACGATATCAGCTTCGAGGGGCAGGCGGCGATGGCGCTGGAAGCCGCCGCCGAGCAGATCGGGGAAGACGGCGAGACGATTTATCCGATTCCGCTGCTTGATGGCGAGTCCAAACGGCTGGACTGGCGTTCTTTGTTTCAGGCCCTATTAGACGATCAGGCAGGCGGCGTGCCCGCGACTGTCCTGGCTTACCGGTTTCATGCCAGTCTTGCGGCTGCGGTGGCTGACGTCGCGGCTGCCGAATCGGTTCCCGCCGTCGTTCTGGCCGGCGGCTGCTTTCAGAATCGCCTGCTGCTGGAGCTTTGCGCAGAGCGGCTGCGCCGTGCCGGTTTACGGGTATACTGGCCGCAACGGATACCCCCCAACGATGGCGGCCTGGCGCTCGGCCAGATCGCCGCGACGTTACTTCCCAAGGAGCATCTCGCATGTGTCTAGCCGTACCCGGTCAGATCCTCTCCATCGAACAAGCCGACGATCCCTTGCTGCGTTCCGGGCGGGTCGATTTCGGCGGCGTGGTCAAGGCCGTGAACCTGGCCTACGTGCCGGAAGCCGAACCCGGCGACTACGTCATCGTCCATGCCGGTTTCGCGATTTCGCGCCTCGACGAGGCCGAGGCGCGGGCGGTGCTGAAAGAGATTGCCGCATTGGAGGGCATGACCGATGAAATATCTTGACGAATACCGCGACGCCGCATCGGTGAAAGCCCTGGCCGACGCCATCGCGCGCCGGCAGACGAGGGCCTGGACGCTGATGGAAGTCTGCGGCGGGCAAACCCATTCCATCGTGAAGCATGGCCTCGACTGTTTGCTGCCGCCGTCGCTGAGCCTGATCCACGGTCCCGGCTGCCCGGTTTGCGTGACCCCGGAGGCCGTCATCGATCAGGCGCTGGAGCTGGCGGCCCGGCCCGGCGTCATCTTCTGCTCCTTCGGCGACATGCTGCGGGTGCCGGGTTCTCGGCACGACCTGCTGACGGTCAAGGCCCGCGGCGGCGACGTGCGCATGGTCTATTCGCCGCTGGATGCGCTGACGCTGGCCCGCGAAAATCCTGAGCGCCAGGTGGTGTTCTTCGCCGTGGGTTTCGAAACCACCGCGCCGACCACGGCGATGGCGGTGTTGCAGGCGCAGCGTTTCGGAGTCCGGAATTTTTCCCTGCTGGTCGCCCACGTGCGGGTGCCGCCTGCGGTGGAAACCCTGTTGTCGGCGCCGGACAACAGGGTCAGCGGCCTTTTGGCGGCGGGCCATGTGTGCGCGGTGATGGGCTATACCGAGTACGAGCCGATCGCCGCCCGTTTTCGCGCGCCCATCGTGGTGACCGGATTCGAGCCCCTGGACATCCTGCGCGGCGTCCTGAGCTGCGTGGAGCAATTGGAAGAGGGGCGCGCCGAGGTGGAAAACCGCTACGGCCGGGCGGTGAGCCGGGACGGCAACCGGCCGGCGCAGGCGCTGACGGCGCAGGTGTTCGAACCCGTCACCCTGAGCTGGCGCGGCCTGGACGCCATCGCCGACAGCGGGCTGGGGCTGCGTCCGGCGTTTGCCGATTTCGACGCGGTGCGCCGCTTCGAATTGTCCGTTCCGAAATCCGGCGGGGCAGGTCCGTGCCGCAGCGGAGATGTGTTGACCGGACGGCTGAAGCCCTTCGACTGCCCCGCGTTCGGCGGCGCGTGCACGCCGGAACATCCCTTGGGCGCGACCATGGTTTCGTCCGAAGGGGCATGCGCCGCCTATTACCGCTACCGTCGCGACGCCGCCTGAAGCCATGAGCGAAAAGATCGAAAACACCCTGTCGGCTTGTCCGGCACCCATAGGCCAGTATGCCCAGATCGTCATGGCCCACGGCGGCGGCGGGCGTCTGATGCAGCAATTGCTGGAGCGCCTGGTGCGCCCGGCCTTCGCCAACCCGCACCTGGACCAGCGCCACGACAGCGCGGTTTTCGAGGTGGGCGGCACGCGGCTGGCCTTCACCACCGACGGCTACGTGGTCAAGCCGCTGTTCTTTCCCGGCGGCGACATCGGCAAGCTGGCGGTGTGCGGCACCTTGAACGATCTCGCGATGAGCGGCGCGAGGCCCTTGTTCCTGAGCGCCGCGCTGGTGATCGAGGAAGGTTTCCCGGTCGCCGACCTGGGGCGCGTTCTGGCCAGCATGAACGCCGCGGCGCAAGCGGCGGGAGCGGCTATCGTCACCGGCGACACCAAGGTGGTCGAAAACGGCAAGGGCGACGGGCTTTACATTGCGACCAGCGGCATCGGCCTGATCGAGCACGGCATGGAGATCGCCCCGGCCGGCATCCGGGAAGGGGATGCGATCCTTTTGAGCGGAGACATCGGCCGCCACGGCGTTGCGATTATCGCCGAGCGGGAAGGATTGGGCTTCGAAACGACCGTGGAAAGCGATTGCGCCGACCTCTCCGGCTTGGTGGGGCAACTGCTGGCGGCCGGCGTCGAGCTGCATTGCCTGCGCGATCTGACCCGCGGCGGTTTGGCCGCTGCGGTGCTGGAGCTGGCCAGGGATGCCGGATTCGACATGGAGCTGACGGAGGCCGCGATACCGGTCGCTCCGCCGGTGCGCGGCGCCTGCGAAATCCTCGGTTTCGACCCGCTCTACGTGGCCAACGAAGGCCGCATGGTGCTGTTCGTGCCGCCGGGTGCCGCCGACCGTGCGCTGGATGTGCTGCATGCACATCCCTTGGGGCGCGACGCGTGTCTCGTCGGGCGGGTTGGCGCCGCGGGCGGCGCAAGAGTCGGCCTGCGCAATGCGTACGGCATCGTCCGCGTGCTGGACCTTCCGAGCGGCGAACAACTGCCGAGGATCTGCTGAGCGTCCGCGGGCGCATCGTTGCGCCATCGGCGCTTTTGCGAATACGACGGACTTTGCTTTTGGAATCGAGCGGCCGGAGATCGCCGGTTGCCCGATCCGTGGAGAGGTGGGTAAACTAACCTGGATTAGTTTAGTTGGAGATTCCCTCATGCACACCGTGAACATTCATGAAGCCAAGACACATCTGTCCCGCCTCGTGGATGAGGCCGCGCGGGGCGAAGCCTTCATCATCGCCAAAGCCGGCAAGCCACTGGTCAAGGTCGTGCCCCTCGATGCCGCGGAAATTGGCGCCGGGCGGCGCCTGGGGTTCATGAAAGGGGAAATACGCGTTCCGGATGACTTCGACCGGATGGGCAGCGAAACCATCGAACGGCTTTTCCAAAGCGATGAGCCATGAATCTCTTGATCGATACCCATCTCATCCTCTGGGCAGCGGGAGATCCGGATCGGCTTTCCGACGCGGCTCGGCAATTCCTGCTCGATTCCGCGAATGAGCTGTACTATAGCGCTGCCAGTCTCTGTGAAATCACCATTAAGCGGACATTGGGCCGTTCCGATTTTCAGATCGATCCACGCCGTCTGTGGCGCTTGCTGCCCGTTAACGGTTATCGGGAGTTGCCCGTTACCGGCGAACACGCCATTGCCGTCGAAACCCTCCCGTGGCTGCATAAAGACCCTTTCGATCGTCTTTTGCTAGCCCAGGCGCAGGTGGAAGGTTTGATCCTATTGACCGCCGATCGACAATTGGCGGGTTATGGACCGCCCGTACAGCTCATTTGATCGTACGGGCGAGCGAGCGCGGATTCCAATGACGTCCCTTATCGACAGTTGGTTTCAGGAAAAGCAGTCCGCCTGGCTGTACCGCGTGATCGCCGCCGCCGAGAAGGAGCGCCGGATGCGGCGTCTGTTTCGCAAGCTGGCCGAACAGGCCGACGCTCAGGCCGCGCTGTGGGAGGGCCGGCTGAAGGCGGAAGGCTCGGCATTGCCGCCATTCAAGCCGACGACGCGGGCGCGGCTGATCGGCCGCCTGGTTCGGGTGTTCGGGGCGAAGGCCCTGCGTCCGGTTCTGGCCAGCATGAAGATCCGGGGGCTGTCCGCCTATTCCGGGCGAGGGCTGGAGATACGCCACGCCATGCCGACCCGAGCCGAGGAGGTAGGGCGTCGCCACAAGGGAATAGCGGGCGGAAACCTGCGAGCGGCCGTATTCGGCGTCAACGACGGGCTGTTGTCGAATACCAGCCTGATCCTGGGCATGGCCGGAGCGAGTACGGGAACCGAAATGATTGTGATGGCCGGCATCGCCGGCTTATTGGCCGGGGCGTTGTCCATGGCCGCGGGCGAATACGTGTCGATGCGCTCGCAACGGGAGCTGTTCGAATATCAGATCGATCTCGAACGGGCCGAGTTTGCGATGTTCCCGGAAGAAGAGGTGGAGGAGTTGGCGGTCATCTACGCCGCCCGCGGCATGAGCTTGCAGCAGGCGCGCCGCGCCACCCGGCAGATGATGAGCGATCCGGAGAATGCCCTGGATCTCCTGGCGCGCGAGGAGCTGGGCGTGAATCCGGACGAATTGGGTTCGCCTTGGGGCGCCGCGCTCTTTTCGTTTGTAGCGTTTTCGGCGGGTGCGATGATTCCGCTCACCCCGTTTCTCCTCCATCTGGGCACGCAAGAAGGCGTGCGGATGGCCGGCCTCTTGGCCGGCATCGGCTTGTTTGCGGTCGGCGCCAGCCTGAGCCTTTTCACCGGCCGGAGCGCTTTGCTGGGCGGGCTGCGGATGGTGCTGATCGGCGGTTGCGCCGGCCTTGTGACATACGCCATCGGCTCGTGGATCGCCCGTGGCGCATCGCCCCTAAACGGATGAGCGAGACTTTGGAGCGCACGGACGAGCCGACGGCGCTGAAGCGGGCGATCGGTCCCAAGCTGCTGTTCTTTTTCGTGATCGGCGACGTGCTCGGCACCGGCATCTACGCGCTGATCGGCAGCGTGGCCGGGCAGATCGGGGGAGCGCTGTGGCTGCCGTTTGCGGTGGCGTTCGGAGTCGCGCTGCTCACCGCGTTCAGCTATCTGGAGCTGGTCGGCAAATATCCGCGCGCGGCCGGCGCGGCGTTGTACACGCAGCGGGCGTTCCGAATGCCGTTCCTGACGTTCCTGGTCGCCTTCGCGGTGATGAGCTCGGGCATCACGTCTGCCGCGGCGGCGGCGCGCGCCTTCGCCGCGACCTACCTTCCGCCGTTCGTTTCCTGGCCGGTGCTGCCGGTGGCGGCCGGCTTCCTCATTGTCCTCGGGCTGATCAACTTTCGAGGGGTGGCCGAGTCGGTGCGGGTGAATGTGGTGCTTACCGCGGTCGAACTGTCGGGCCTCTTGATCGTCACCGCCGTCGGCGCTTATGCCGTAGGAAGCGGCCAAGGCGAGCCGGGCCGGCTCCTCGAAATCGATACCGCGGGCCGGAGCCTGTTGCAGGCGGTCACGGCGGCCACTTCGCTGGCCTTTTTCGCCATGGTCGGGTTCGAGGACTCGGTGAACATGGTCGAGGAATGCCGCGATCCGGCGCGGATCTTCCCGCGTTCGCTGCTGTCCGGGCTGGCTGCCGCGGCCTTGATTTACGGACTAGTGGCGCTAACCGCTTCGCTCCTGGTTCCGGCCGAGACGCTTTCGGCCGCGAAGTCCGATGCGCTCTTGAAGGTAATCGCCGTTGGCGCTCCCGCGTTTCCGTTGAAAGTGTTCGCCGGCATCGGCTTGCTTGCCGTAATCAACTCGGCCCTGATCAACATGCTGATGGCCAGCCGGTTGCTGTACGGCATGGCCAACGAGCAGATTCTGCCCCCCGTGTTCGGCGCCGTGCACCCGTCCCGGCGCACGCCCTGGGTGTCTATCCTGTTCACCACCACGATCGCGGTGGGGCTGGTGGTCGCGGCCGGCGAGGACGCCGTGAGGAAACTCGGCGGCACCACGGCCCTGCTTCTGCTGTGCGTCTTCACCGGCGTCAATATCGCCTGCCTGGCGCTGCGACGGGAGAAAGTCGAGCATGCACACTTCCGGGCGCCTGGCGGGGCGCCCGTGCTGGGGGCAATCCTCTGCGGCTATTTGGCGCTCCCGGTGCTGTCCGGACGGCCGGCCAGCGATTACGCGATCGCGCTCGCTTTGATGAGTGCGGGCATCGTGCTGTGGGGAATCAACCGGTGGTGGATCGGCCGGATCGAGATCGGTCCGAAGGCGATGCGGAAGGACTGACCCGAAGCCGTCCACTCCGTCGGCGTATCCCGCACAAACTTGCCATCGCTTCCGTAGTCTATTCAGGGGAACCTAGCCGCAAGGAAGCAAGCCGTGGACGCTTTTCTCAACATCGATTGGGCGGAACTCTTCGTCCCGAATCTTCCCATCATGGAAACGGTTATTCGGGGGACGTTGGTCTACTGGTTCCTGTTTCTGGTTTTTCGCTTGGTCATCAAGCGCGATATCGGCTCGATCGCAGTCACCGACCTCGTTGTCGTGGTCATCATCGCCGATGCGGCACAGAACGCCATGGCGGCCGATTATAAATCGATCACCGATGGGCTGATTCTGATCGGCACGATCGTCTTTTGGAACTTCCTGTTCGACTGGGCCGCCTACCGTTTCCGGTGGATCGACCGCTTCATGGCGCCCGCGGCGCTTAAGCTGATAAAGGATGGCCGCATCCTGCACCGGAACTTGCGCCGGGAATTCCTGACCGAAGAGGAACTCATGCGCAAGGTTCGCGAGAGCGGCGTGGAGGATCTCTCCCAGATTCAGTCGGCGTACATGGAGGGGGACGGTACCATCAGCGTGATCAAGCGGGACGCCTCCTTATAAATAAGTTCTTCCGAGAGAAGGCTGTGCCGTGTTTACAGCATTTTCAGGTTTAGCCGGTTACTATAGAAAGGCCGACGATTGATCGCGATTGCGTCGCCATTTTTGGCAAAACCTTTTGGGACCTCCGAGTCACCAAAAGGAGCCAAAAATTGGCGACGAGTAGTGCCTTCGGCGGCCCGCGTTCGTCCTGCGTCCGCCACGCCGGCGTACTCCG